>OHDC01000519.1_pt1 | contig 22619 bp, 17 predicted proteins | sample 1566851 | NCBI WGS metagenome assembly OHDC01 (sample SAMEA3879590, study PRJEB24766) | human gut metagenome | biome: human-associated habitat; feature: feces | place: USA | collected 1985/1987 | reverse complement strand
CAGGAACATCATATTTCGTCTGTACCGTTTTTCTTTTCATAAACCTATAAAATCACGACTTGCGAGAGGACGCTTATATCTGCCCTTCACAACCCAAGAAAGCACCACAAAATCTGCTACTCCACGGTAAGTTAAACTCCGGCTATAGGATTCACCTATAGCTGATTCTAGATAAAATGAATTATGTTAAAAAGCAAAATTCTGCTATGATGTATATATCCAATAAGACCTACAGAAACAGTGGGAAATTATGATAACCAATCACAGAAGACAGAAATATATTACAAGTAGAAGAAACCAGAGGTGCGACATGGCAGAAAGAAATCTTGACTTTGACAAAATTACAGACAGAAGAAATACAAACTGCTTAAAATATGATTTTGCAGTGAAAAGAGGTATGCCGGAAGATGTACTGCCACTCTGGGTTGCAGATATGGATTTTCAGACATCTTCTTATGTACAGGATGCGTTGATCAAACAGGTGCAGCATGGAATTTTTGGATACAGTGATGGACAGGAATCTTATTTTGAAGCTGTGAAAGGATGGCTGAAGAAACATCATGACTGGGAAGTACAGGAAAACTGGCTGGTCAAAACACCAGGAATCGTGATGGCGCTGGCGTTGTCCGTAAAAGCATATACAGATCCGGAAGATGCAGTATTGATCCAGTCACCGGTATATTATCCTTTTTCAGAAGTGATTTCAGATAATGGAAGAAAAATCGTAAGCAGTGACCTTTTCTTAGGAGAGGACAATCGCTATCATATTGATTTTGCAGACTTTGAGAAAAAAATCGTGGAGGAACAGGTAAAACTCTTTTTCCTTTGCAATCCTCATAACCCGGTCGGAAGAGTGTGGACAAAAGAGGAGTTGGAGACAATTGGAGATATCTGCTACAGACATCACGTGATCGTTGTGAGCGATGAGATTCATGCAGATTTTGTTTTTCAGGGAAAACATCAGGTTTTTGCAAATCTGAAAAAAGAATACGAGGAGATGACCATTACCTGTACTTCACCGAGCAAAACGTTTAATCTGGCAGGTCTGCAGACTTCTAATATTTTTATCCCGAACCAGAAACTGAAAAATGCATTCAAAAAACAGTTGGATGCAGCCGGATACAGTCAGCTCAATGCAGCCGGACTTGTGGCATGTGAGGCGGCTTACCGGGATGGGGAAGAGTGGTATCAGGCGATGAAAAAATATGTGGCTGACAATATCGCTTTTACAAAAGAATTTGTGGAAAAAAATCTTCCGGGCGTGAACATGGTGGAACATGAGGGAACGTATCTGATCTGGCTTGATTTTAATGGACTTGGATTGTGCACGCAGGAGTTGGAGGATTTGATCGTTCACAAGGCGAAACTCTGGCTTGACAGTGGAAGAATTTTTGGAAAATGTGGAAGAGGATTCCAGCGGATTAACGTGGCTTGTCCGAGAAGTACGCTAAAAGAGGCACTGGAACGCATCGCAAAAGTACTTCCGGCAGATACTGTAAAATTTGCAAGCTAAACCAGATATAGCAGCAGCCAGGCATCGTTATTGTAACGCAATGCAAGTGAACAGGAAAATGTATCATAACGAAAAGAATTGCAAAAATTTATGAAAAAATAGTTGACAGTAAAGATGTTAATCGTTATAATTCAAATATAAACACATATTCCTATATGATTAGTGGGAAATGAGAAAGGAGACAATGATATGAAATACACAGGATTAAGCACACAGAAAAATCATATGATGTGTTGTTGCTGTTGTCAGGCTGTATGTATGAGTACGGTTTATTTTTCATATGCATTGTGTACCCGCTAAAAATTTGTAACTCAGGCAGGTGTCGTGCATAGGATACCTGCCATTTTTATTTTGGAAGATAAAGCTTCTTCTCACTAAGAACACTATTTTAATTTTGCAAAAACAAGGAGGCTAAATCCTCTGCTCCTGTAGGAACAGTCGCATTTTGCTTCGCAAAACAAGGAGGATTAACATGAGTGATATCAAATCAAGCACATTAGAGTTAGTAGGAAAAACACCAATCGTAAACGCAAGCAGATATGCTGCAAAAGCAGGCGTGACAGACGCAACCATTTTAGTAAAACTTGAGGCATTTAACCCGGCCGGTTCTGTAAAGGACAGAATTGCATTGGCAATGATCGAGGATGCAGAGAAAAAAGGTATTTTAAAAGAGGGCGCAACCATTATTGAACCAACCAGCGGTAACACAGGTATCGGTCTTGCAGCAGTTGCAGCGGTCAAAGGATACAGAGCAATCTTAACACTGCCGGATACCATGAGTGTTGAGCGTAGAAATCTTTTGAAAGCATACGGCGCAGAGCTTGTTTTGACAGAGGGCGCTAAGGGAATGAAAGGTGCGATCGCAAAAGCGGATGAACTTGCAAAAGAGATTCCGGGAGCCGTTATTTTAGGCCAGTTCGTAAACCCTGCAAACCCGGCAGCACACAAGGCAACAACCGGACCGGAAATCTGGGAGCAGACAGGCGGAAAAGTAGATATTTTTGTAGCCGGCGTTGGTACAGGCGGAACCATAACAGGTGTTGGTGAGTACTTAAAAGAGCAGAATCCAAATGTCAAGGTTGTAGCAGTTGAGCCTGCAACAAGTGCAGTTCTCTCTACAGGAAAAGCAGGAGCACACAAGATCCAGGGAATCGGAGCAGGATTTGTTCCGGATACTTTGAATACTACCGTTTATGATGAAATCATTCCTATCGAAAACGAGGATGCATTTGACGAGGGAAGAGCATTTGCAGTAAGTGAGGGCGTTCTGGTTGGTATTTCTTCAGGAGCAGCTTTAAAAGCAGCCACTATTTTAGCAAAGAGACCGGAAAATAAAGGAAAGAATATCGTAGTGCTTCTTCCGGATTCCGGTGACAGATATCTGTCTACTGCATTATTCAGCAACTAAGAGCGTTTCAGGTGCTGATCGTGAAATCAGTAGAATGAAATCAGTTTGAAGCAGACCCCTCATGGAAAATTTGATAAACATACTCCATGAGGGGATTTTTATGACAATAGATATTCGCCGAGTGTGCATTCTGTTGTTTCGTATCCGATGCTGTAGCCGCTGGTAGGGCATAGGTTTGCAAAACCGAAGTTGGTGGTTCGAATCCGCCCAGTATCACTCTTGAAAAAAGTGCTTATTTCGGAGAAGAGTAAAGCAGTAAAACTGGCGATGGTTTCAATATGAAAACAGAGAATAAGGGAATGCAGTTTATATTTGTGTATATGAACGAAAAAGTAAACTCCTCAAAATGAGGACTTTTAAGGCTAAAAAGTCCTCATTTTGAGGAGTTTTGCATTTTCGTGGAAAAAAGGATATGATAAATTAAATAGAAAAGATGGAGAAGAGAGTCTCAGAAAATTTGTGGAAAAGGAAAACATAATGCAAAAAATATTAATTACAAATGATGATGGAATACAGTCAGACGGTATCATTCGTTTGGCATGGGCAGCAAAAAAATATGGTAAAGTCTGGGTGGTGGCACCGGACGGACAGCGCAGTGCAATGTCACACAGGATCACATTACGTGAAACGATAGAGTTTTTTCCGGTTGATTTTCCGGTGGAGGGTGTGCACGCATATGCAAGTACAGGAACACCGGCGGACTGTGTACGTTTTGGAATTTTAAATATTGTGAAAGAAAAGCCGGACTATGTATTTTCCGGTATTAATTATGGATATAACAGCGGAACAGATATTCAGTATTCAGCGACCGTAGGATCTGCGTTAGAAGCTGCGTGCGCAGGTGTGCATGCGATTGCGTTTTCTGAAGGTGCATCGGAGTGTCATGAGGTGACAGACGCTTACCTTGAGCAGATGCTGAAAGAACTGATGGAACAGCCTTTGGCGCACAATCAGATCTGGAACGTAAATTTTCCGCAGTGTGAACTTGAGAAGCTGCGGGGAATTTTATATGACAGAAAAATTGCAGACTGTGGATTTTTCATTGACGAGTATCTGGAAGAGGGGCTTGAAAATGGAAGAATACGACTGACTGTGCATGGAAATTATAATGAGAATGCCCCGGAGGGAACGGATTTCCGGGCACTTGTTGATGGATATATTTCAGTTGGGAAGGTGAATAATCTACGGTAAAAATGAAAGATACCAAATAATTGCAAGAAATCAAAAAAATATGTTATTTCAAACAGGATGCCGGATTAATACAATATAATTGAGGCAGTGTATACAAAACGACAAGAGATGAAAGAACAGGCATAAATTCCGGCAGATAATGCCGATTCCAAAATTCTTAAAAGAGACAATCTATGGCAGCAGATAAAAAAGAGCCATAGATTGTCTTTTTTTCTAATTAATATGGTAAATTATATAGTAAGAGTAAAAGTAAGGGATTTTGAGGAGAAAAAATGAAAACGTAGTACACATTATAATCCATAATGTACTGACAGAATTGACAAAAGATACTTCTAAGATGGATGGTTTTATTGAAGAATATAATAGATTGCATGCAGAAGAATAAAGTAATCTGAATATGTTTTACTTGACGTATGTATTATTTGTATTATAATAGATAATACAAATAATACATATTTTTTTTGACAAGATCCAGTGAGAAATGGATAAGCAAGACGAAAATATTGACATAACGATAAAAATACAGGGGGAATCCTACATGATCATATCCATCAATGAGATGTCAGAAATCCCAATTTATCAGCAGATCCGAAACCAGATCGTGCAGGGGATTTCCGATGGAAGGCTATCGCCGGGAGAACAGCTTCCAACCGTCCGCGGGCTTGCAGAAGAGATCGGGATCAATTCCATGACAGTCAACAAAGCCTATAGTCTGCTCAAACAGGAAGGCTATATCTTCGCTGACCGCAGGAGCGGCGCAAGGGTGCGGAAAGAATTTGCGGTGACGAAAGAGCTTTCGGAGAAATCAAAGGAATTGTTGCAGCAGATCATCTCGGAAGCGAAAGTCAGCGGCATGACGAAGGAAGAATTTTTTGAAATCTGCGGGAAGCTGTATGAATAAAATACGTAGTGATTTGATGAACAATTGCGAAACTCCTGAAAATCTAAATTGAAAGAAGAGTATGAGGAGTTTCGCAAACGCCAATTACAATCCAGCTTTGAAAGGAGAAAAACTATGATCGTAAACATAATTATGTTTTTCACAATGTATCCGGTTTTATTAGTCCTCTATTTTTGTTTCCGAGGACAGTATCAGTATGCATATGGCTGCCTGTTTGCAGTAAACATGAAACCGGAGTGGATCAAGGAACCGGAGGTGGCAGCAATTGTGGAAAAGTTCCGCAGAGAGATGAAACAGTATTTTATTTTTCTGCTGATCGTTCCGCTTAGCAGTTTCCTGACAAAATACATATCCATCCAGCTTACAATCTGGATGATGTGGATATTGCTTGCAATCGTATTGCTGTGTCTCCCGCTGGTGCATGCGAACAACGGATTGAAAAGATGGAAAACGGAACATTGTCTGTATGAAACGGAGAAGATGGAACACCGCATCGAATTGAAAGCAGTCGGAAAAATCAGAAGAGTAAAATTTCTGCCATTTTTCCTGCCGAATCTGGCGGCATTACTGCTTGCACTTGTGCCGGTATGGGCAAAGAGTTTCAATCCGGCTTTGGAAAAAACAATAGAATTAAGCAGTGTAGGGTGGCTTACAATTGTTATGTGGCTATGCGGAGTGGCACTGACTGCTGTAGCAGTCTGGATGGACAGACAGCCGACAGCGGTGATAAATAATGACAGTGACGTAAACCTGAATTATACAAGAGCAAGAAAAAATATCTGGAAAAATTTTTGGCTCATCGTACTCTGGCTGAATACGGCATTTGCGGCAGTAATCCTGGCAGCATCTTTTCTGGCAGATAATATGGGATGGATGATTTTGACAGGCAGCATGGTGTATGCACTGGCAACACTGCTTTTGTGTATTCCGTTAATGAAACAGTTAAGGAAAATTGAAGCAGTCTACGAAGCAAAGCGTGAGCTGAACGATAACGCTGATGACGACAGGCACTGGATCTGGGGAATCTTCTACTACAATCCGGCAGACAGGCACAGCATGGTGCCAAAGAAAGTCGGAATGGGAACGACTATGAATCTGGCAACACCGGTTGGAAAAGGAAGTGCTATTTTGGGCGCAGTGGTACTTATGGTGACGATTCCGGCAATGTGTATCTGGCTGATACTGGACGAATTCACACCGATCCGGCTTGCGGTAGAAGATGAGATACTTTACGCAAAACATCTGAACGTAGATTACGAGATTCAGGTGGAAGATATTGAACATGTCGAGAAAATCACAGAGCTTCCGTCCTGGAGTAAATCAAGTGGAACTGCGATGGATACGTTGGAAAAAGGAACATTTTTTATAAGAAATGTTGGGAAATGCGAGGTCTTTTTAAACCCGGAAAATACAGAATTTCTGCATTTTTCCGCAGATGGAACAGACTATTATATGAGTGGATCTGACGATGAGCAGACGGAAGAAATCTACCAGATCATACAGAACCGGGAATAACAGGAAGGAAAGAAAATGAAGTATTACATGGCACCGATGGAGGGATTGACCGGCTATATTTACCGTAACGCATATCAGAAATATTTTCATGATATCGACCGGTACTTCACTCCATTTATCACAAATAAAAAACTGGACTTCAAAGTGAAAAAGGACATTGATCCTGAGCATAATCAGGGTATGGAAGTTGTTCCGCAGATTTTGACGAATCAGCCGGACGATTTTATTTCGATTGTGAAACAGTTGAAGCAATATGGTTATGATGAGGTGAATTTAAATCTCGGCTGTCCGTCCGGAACGGTGGTGGCAAAAAACAGAGGGGCTGGATTTCTTGCGGTACCGGATCAGCTGGACAGTTTTCTTGATAAAATTTTCCATGCATGTGACTGTAAAATTTCCATCAAAACTAGAGTTGGAAAAGATTCACCGGAGGAATGGGAAAATCTTCTTGCTATCTATGAGAAATATCCGCTGTCTGAACTGATCGTGCATCCGAGAATCCAGAAGGATTTTTATAAATATTCGCCGCGTATGGAAACCTATCAGTATGCAGCAGAGCACAGCAGACATTCCCTTTGTTTCAATGGGGATATTCATTCGGTCGGGGCATATGAACAGTTGCGGCAGATGTTTCCAATGACGGAAAAAGTCATGCTTGGGAGAGGCATTTTGCAGAATCCGGGGCTGGTCGGAGAACTTCAAAGGGTGGAGGCTCAGTTTGTGGCTAAAGATACACTGGTTGGAAACAAAAAGTGCAATGTAGTGGACAAGCAGACACTCCGCGCGTTCCATGATGATATCTGTGACGGCTACAAAGGCGTGATGTCCGGCGACCGCAACACGTTATTTAAAATGAAAGAACTCTGGTGCTATATGAGTAAGAGTTTCACGAATCCGGAGAAGTATCTCAAGAAGATCAAAAAGACGGAACGCCTTGCAGAGTACTATGTGATCGTGGATACACTGTTCCGGGAGCAGGAACTGCGGCAGGAGTGGTCATAGATCAAGTTTCAGATAAATCTCATCACGTTCATCCTGGCTGATTCCGAGATAATGCTGGGTGATGCGGTAGGAGGAATGATTATAAATATCCATTAAAAGTGCTGGCGGAGTTCCCTGTTTCCATGCATGGTAACCAAATGTTTTTCTGAGGGAATGACAACTGATGCAGTCTTCCTGTGTGGTGTGAACTGCGGCAGTTTTGACGATCCGGTATGCCTGCGAGCGGTTGAGCGGTTTTTCGTGACAGGTTGTTTTCGTGAAAATATATTCGCTTTCCTCCGGGGACCGCTCATTGAAATATGCCTGTAGTGCATCCTTTGCAGTGGCATTTAAAAGAACATTGTTTCGTTTTCCAGTTTTTTGTTCGTGGATCAAAATATGGTCGTAAAAGCTTTGGAATTGGAAGTTATATACAGATGACCATTTTAAAGATAATAGATCACCAATACGGAGTGCGGTATTTAAACCGAGGACAATGAGTGTATAATTGCGGACATTCGGTTTTTCATCTGCATAATACATACGGAATGAATATAACTCGTCCTCTTTTCTGATTGGCTGCGTGGTTCCCATGAGAATTACCTCCTGAAATTCATGATAAATTGTGCAGTTTCTGCACTTTGACATCCACAGTTATATCCCAAAATGACTGTATATACAACGTATAAATCGTGAGTAAATAAAAAAATGCAACATTTCTTACAGAAATGTTGCATTTTCGACATGAAACATGCGGATTTTCATTGTTAAATCATGTATCTGCAAATAAAAATACTTTTCCGTTTTCAGCTGTATTTTTTTAAGGAGCGGTCATACCAAAAAATGTTGGAAGGAAAACAGGTAATAAAAAAATCATGAGAAAATCCGTTCTTGAGAAAATCTGATAAAAAATTTTATTTCAGGGGTAAAGTTTCCGAATGAATATCCGATATAGAACTTGTAAACAAAAAAATGCAACATTTCTGTAAGTTATGTTGCAAAAAAAATCATGGATGTGATTACAAAAAACGTAAGTGTGCAGGGAGGTAACAGATTGCTCAAACTTTCATTAAAACAGGGTGAATATTTAAACATTGGCGATAATATCCGCGTGGTATATGCCGGAGGCGCCGGAAATCATATCAGACTTCTGGTGGACGCACCGAGAGATGTCAATATTGCCCGGAATAAAACAGAAACAAACCCGGAGCGTAGGAAAGATACCTATTATGCTGAGCCGGGAATTTCCAGAGAAGCACAGGCGGAGATTAAAAAGATTTTATGGAATGAACGCATGAAAGCAGAGGCAAAAAGAGATGCAGAAAAGATGAAAGAGTAGTTTTTGCATCACACAATCATCTGGTAATAGGCAGGGCAAAACCCGGGACGCCCTGTTTGTTATAAATAAGCCCGGGGAACGGATTCCCCGGAGAAAAAACATAATAGCTCATCAAAAAGATGAGACAAGGAGGATTATATTATGGTAGTACAACACAACATGCAGGCAATGAATGCCAACAGAATGTTAAACATCACAACAGGAGCACAGAGCAAATCCACAGAGAAATTATCTTCTGGTTACAGAATCAACCGTGCAGCAGATGATGCAGCAGGATTAACCATTTCTGAAAAAATGAGAAAACAGATCCGTGGTCTTGATCAGGCTTCCACAAACGCTCAGGACGGTGTATCTTCTGTACAGACAGCCGAGGGTGCTTTGACAGAAGTTCACTCCATGTTACAGAGAATGAATGAGTTGGCAGTTCAGGCAGCTAACGGAACAAACTCTAAAGAGTCTGACCGTCAGGCAATCCAGGATGAGATTGACCAGTTAACAACAGAGATCGACCGTGTTGCTGAGACAACCAAGTTTAATGAGATTTATCTGTTAAAGGGTGACAATGCATCTACAAAGAATGTATATATGAAAGGTCATGATGCAGGACTGAAAGGAACATTAACAGATAGTGCAAAATCTGCAACATTTGTTATGGATACGCTTAAAGCTGGTGACAAGTATAAGATTGCTGGAAAAGAGTATACAATTGGTACTGATAAGGCAGAGATTGTCGCAGCTATTAATCAATATCAAGCAGCAGATAAAGAAATTACAGTTGATGGAACCAGTTATACTTATAAGGAGGCTACCACTGGTGGCAATGCAAAAGCTGCTGGATGGTATAAAGATGGAGATCAGACTAATGGTACTGCAGTCACAGCAGCAAATCTTGTAAAAGATGGTTCGAAAGCAACTGTTGATGGTAAAGAATATGCAGCAATGAATGATGCTGACGGAGATGGTGTTGATGACGATGATTCATCCATTATTTCAACAACGGAAGCTAAAAAGAAAATTAAGGCAGAACTTCTGGCTGCTAATAGCATTGGAACTGTTAATAGAGATGCAACTGTTTCTGATGGAGCAGATGCAGGTGGAAAGACAACCTATACAATCACAAAAGGATATGCAACAGTAGCAGATACACTTTCCTTCAACTTACATGTTGGTGCAGATGCAGATATGACCAATAAAATCACAGTCGATATTGATGTAATGAACTCTGCAAATCTCGGAGTAAAAGGCTTGAATGTAACAGACGCTACCGGAACAGCAGCTACTTATGCAGTAGATGCAATTTCTGATGCTATCGCAAAGGTTTCTTCTCAGAGATCTGCTCTTGGTGCTGTACAGAACAGATTAGAGCATACGATCGACAACTTAGACAACATTGTTGAGAACACAACAACTGCTGAATCCCGTATCCGTGATACAGATATGGCAGAAGAGATGGTTGAGTACAGCAAGAACAACATTCTTGCACAGGCAGGTCAGTCTATGCTTGCACAGGCTAATCAGTCTACTCAGGGTGTACTCTCTCTGTTACAGTAATTTGTGTAAAATGTATCAAAAAAGAAGCTCGCAGTTTTGTGGGCTTCTTTTACTAAGTTATTGCTGTAGCTTTTTCAATTCATCAATTGATAGACCAGTAGCACGAGAAATATTCTCTAAAGACAGCAGATTAAGCTCCAATAGATGACGTGCAGTATTAAGGACACCCTTTTGAATACCAGCCTCATACTCCGCTTTCCGAAGTTTCTTCTCTTCTTCTTCCTTGTCATATTCAAATATACTCATACTGATAACCTCCGCGCGGTTCTTTCGAAGAAAATCCGCAAGAATATTTTCTTTGATACATTCATCAACAGCGCATTCCACTGCCTCGTTCAGAGACATGTCGGCTGTGTATTTTCGCACCTTTGCAACATATTGTGCATATTCCCTTAATGTTTTGCAATGTTCCATAAGAAGGGCATTGTGCCCCTCGTTGATATTTAAGACAGTTACGATCAGTTCCAGTTTTGGCTCACCCGACAGATGTTCAAAAGCAGAGGAAAGTCTGTGCTCAAAAACATCGCAAACTGGATCAGAACCATTATAAAACTCAATAAAATTAGGAGTAGGTATCTTTTGCAGGCTGGACGAGTATAAAGATTTTTGATCCAGCATTTTTTGATATTCACTGCTAATGTAAAATAAATCACGAAGTGGCATATTTGGATTGTAAGTCGACTGATGTTCGTACAGGTATAAATTCGTGTCAATGATAAATGCCAGATCGTTTTTCATTCCCATATAGATAGCGTTTTCCAAAGTAACAATCTCTAAATCATCCGGATTCGTATAGTCTCTGCTGTTTACTGCATTGTAAAGCGAGAGCAGATTCTTTTTGTCTGAAAATAACATCCGGAAAACAGTATCTTTGTAGTTGCGATTTGCAGAAACTGCTCCTGCTGTAGTTGATTTGTAACGATCTTGTGGTCGCATTGCCATAGGCTTTCCTCCTTATCACGGTGGACGGCAGATGCACATAAATGCATCGTGCCTCCGGCAGGAGAATAGAGCATTGTAAAAATAGTTTTCATCCGTTTCCTGCTTTTAAATTGGTTAATGGGTAATAAAAGCATAGATACGAAATGAATGACACCGATTGTTTTTGATAATCGAGTGCTTCCTAGAATACAGATGGCTCATCAGCCACAAAGATTTTGTAAAATATGCTTTGGGATATTGTATCATACCAACATCAGGAAATGCAATGGAGAAAATAGTAAAATTTTAAATATTATGAGTACTAAAAAAATGAATAAAAGCATTCATTCAAATCTCCGCAACAGTAGCCCAAACAAAAGAATCATGCTACAATGAACCAAAGCAGATAAAAACAGCAAGGGGAATGTCACATAAATAACAAAGGAGATCATCAGCCATGGACATAAATATTTTATACGAGGATGAGGAGGTTATTGTCTGCGAAAAACCGGCGGGGGTTGCGGCGCAGACAAGACGGTTAGGACAGGCGGACATGGAAAGCCTTCTGAAAAATTACCGGGCAGGAAAGGGAGAACAGCCGTATATCGGGGTGGTACACAGGCTGGATCAGCCGGTGCGCGGAGTGATGGTTTTTGCCAAAACAAAAGAAGCTGCGGCGGATTTAAGCCGTCAGGTGCAGACAAAAATGGCAGATAAATTCTATTATGCAGTGACAGACGGTGTCCCGGAACAGAAAAAAGGTACATTGGAGGATTACTTACTCCGGGATGGAAAAACAAACACTTCAAAAGTAGTATCTAAAAGTACGGAGGGCGCAAAGGCAGCAAGGCTGAACTATGAAGTGATCGCACAGAATAAAACGAACGCCGTTCTTCGAATCCAATTAGACACCGGAAGACATCATCAGATCCGGGTACAGTTAGCAAATGCAGGAATCCCGATCGTTGGGGATGCGAAGTATAATTTTAAAGAGACAATGACACGGAGTGGAAACGGTCTTTTACTCTGCTCTTATAAAATCGGATTTAAACATCCAAAGACACATAAAAAAATGGAGTTCGAAATCAGGAATCCATTTCTCATCTGAGACAGAAACGCAGGAGTTACAAAGGACTTCTGCGTTTTTGCTATAAAAATAGTTACTGTTCACTCAGCAGTAAAACACTTGCTGTTTTGCTGCGTAAGAAAGTGATTCAGGAGTGAGCAGACTCCTTTTGTGAAGCAAAAACTGAAATGAGTCAGCGAATCGTTACTGGAACGAAGTATGAGTGAACAGTAACGAAAAATAGAATAAAATCACGAAAAATGTCGAAAATAGAGTGGTAAAATAAGCATAATGTGCTAAAATACAAATAGGATTTAAAATTGGGTTCATAAAATAAAAAAGATGTAGTGGGAGGTATGAGTATGAACAATATTAAGGTGAGAACAAAATTAGTTATTGTAATGGTGATCGCACTGATCGCACTGGCACTATGCACCGTCATTTCCAACACAAGCCTGTCAGGTCTTGGAGATAATGCGTTAGACATTATCGAGAATGATATGCGTTCCTCGTATGATGAACAGATCAAGGCACAGGTAGATAATGTAATATCTCTTTGCCAGAGCATTTACAATCGGTATGAAAAAGGTGAATATACCTTAGACGAGGCAGAAAAACTTGCAGCAGACCAGATTCGTGATCTGCGTTACGACAATAATGGATATTTCTGGGTAGATACCTATGATGGAACAAACGTAGTCCTTCTCGGCAATGACACAGAGGGAACAAATCGTATGGATGCAGTGGACACCAATGGATTTGCGTATATGCAGGCGATCATCAACGCAGGAAAGCAGGAAGACGGCGGTTTTACGGATTATGTATTCCCGAGAGAGGGTGAGACGGAGTCTTCTCCAAAACGTGCTTACAGCAAGGCATTTGAGCCATTTGGCTGGGTACTTGGAACCGGAAATTACACGGACGATATTGATGATGATGTACTGGATGTCAAAAATGAATTTTCTTCCTATGAATCCAACAGCAGAATGGCAATCATCGGAATCGCTGTTGTCATGGAAGTAATCTTAATTTTAGTCCTGACACTGATCACAGTCAGCATTGTGAAACCATTGAAAAAGAGCCTTACCCACATTAACGAGATAGCGCAGGGTGATTTTTCAAAAGAATTTGAACAGGATCTGTTAAAGAGAAAAGATGATTTTGGACAACTGGCAGATTCGCTTGAGAAAATGCGCTCTGAGATGAAGGAACTGATTGGAGAGGTGAAATCAGAAGCATTAGAGATCACCGGCATGGTGCAGGAGATTGATACAAGTCTTCAGGCATTAGATGATCAGATTGAAAATGTATCTGCGACAACGGAGGAGCTTGCGGCAGGTATGGAGGAGACAGCGGCATCTTCGGAAGAGATGAATGCAATGTCACATGAGATTGAGAGCGCTGCGAAGAGTATTGCAGAGAGATCTCAGGATGGCGCTAACGAGGCAGATGAGATCAGGGAACGTGCTGTGAAAATCAAAAAAGATACAGACGAAAATGACAGACGTACCAGATCGATTCATGAGGAGATTAATGAGAGCCTGACAAAAGCACTCGAAGATATTAAGGTTGTGGATCAGATCAATGTTCTTGCCAAATCAATCATGGATATTACCGGACAGACGAACCTTCTGGCTTTGAATGCATCCATTGAGGCTGCCAGGGCGGGAGAGGCAGGAAAAGGATTTGCGGTTGTTGCAGATGAGATCCGTGTATTGGCAGAGCAGTCAAAAGCCGCAGTTGCCCATATTCAGGAAGTGACTGGCAATGTGACCGCAGCCGTTGAGAATCTTGCAAATGATGCAGAGAGGCTGCTGGAGTTTGTCGGAAATGATGTTGTGGAGAGTCTTGGAGGATTTGCAGAAATGGCAAATTCCTATAACAGTGATGCTGCCAATGTAGATTCTCTTGTAACGGACTTCTCGGCATCATCGGAGCAGCTGCTCGCATCCATTAACGGAGTGATGGATGCTATCTCCGATGTCAGCAAGACTGCGACAGAGGGAGCTACCGGAACAACGGATATTGCTGAAAAAGTAGGAAACGTTGTGCAGGAGGCAGAGGCAATTAAACAGAAGGCAGAGACAACCTATCATTCTGCTGAAAAACTACAGAAAAATGTGGAACGTTTTATTGTATAACCGGTAATGGATATAGAATGTGACAAAACAGCAAGCGTTTTTTTGGAGCAAAAGGGGATCGTATGATAGAAAAGTATTATAATGGGGTTATCGAACAGGTCGCAGGAGGAATCGGAAATGTAGAACATAACAGTATCCTTGTGCGGTATAGCAATGATTTTTCTATATGGGATTTAGAGAGTGTCAATCATTATAAGGACCAGACAGATATCTTTTTTACCTGTCATGAGTTTTCTTATAACAAGATCGCAGAGGCTTATGAACCATATCTGGGACTGATCCGGCAGATGTTCCATAAGTATTGCAGCGGCACATTGGAAGAGTTTATGGAAGAATGTGATGTCTACAAGCTTCAGAGACCTGTGTTTGAAAGTTATTTTGAAAAGGGATTTTGCGAGAGAACGGAACAGATCCTGATCGATGAGGTAGAGTATGAGCAGGAACGTATGCGCAATTCGATCGTGACGATGCTTCAGAAATTATCAGAGATCCGTCCGGTCGTCATTGTGTTGAACCGTTTCCAGCTTGCTTCGAAAAGCACCATGCAGCTTTCCAACAGCCTGCTTCAGGTGAAGAATAAAAATATCGGCATTGTCTTGGGAGTCAATGATGTGCAGTCGATTCCGGAATTTGCACATGAAGAGTGGGATGCGATCTGTGAGAGTATGGATGACCGGAACATGGTGTACCATATCGGAAATGCAGGCAGGAACATGGAACCGGATGTCATGGACTATTACTCTGATTATGAGAGTGACGATGGCTATCGGAAACTGAATAATCTGGTATACTTTCTGGATTTTGATCAGGCAGACCATCATCTGAGCAAGATTGAGCGCCGGATCAAGTTTGATAACTTTACGATTTCTGAGAAAAAGCATTATCAGCTTTTGCTGTTACAGATTATGGTGTCGGTGTTGCAAAGAGATATTGCGAAGGCTCTGGAATCCTGCGAAGATCTGGAAAAACTGCAGGATCAGGAGAAAGAGGGAGCATTTTATTATAATTTCTGGATGGCAACTTCTTACATGTATCTTGGAAAGTTAGAGGAAGCCATGATTTATGTACAGAAGGCAAAGGAGTGCGGAGAAGCGCTTGGGGATGATTTTTTAGTGTTCCGTGCGGAACTTTTAAAAGCGCAGAACCAGATGTCCGGCTGGTGCAATATTTTCTTCTGTGCCCAGGATATTGAGATCAGCGATAAACTGATCGAGAAGCTGAATGCGTACCATTACAAAAATCATCTGGCGCATATTTATATTTATGCATACGACAATAAACCGGAGATCGTGGCAAAAGCGTACCGGTCGGAAGCATTTCTGATTTATTTTTCCAAGGGCGTTGCGCTTGCAAAAGAGATTGGCAATGAGCAGCTTATCAGCATTGCATATCGGAAAAATATCATGATAGCATCCACAAATGGCGAGTACGAAGTTTCCCTGTTATATTCGATCCGTACCTATGAGGCGATGAAAGATGTTGACAGCGTGGAGGGCGGAAGGATCTATTCCGGTATTGCGTATAATTTATGTGCAATGGGAGAAAATGAGAGAGCCCAGAGCTATTACAACAAGGCAATTAAGATATTATGTAAACTGAGAAAGCCGGAGGATATTGCAGAAGTACATTATAATATGTCATTGAACTGCGTTATGCTGGGGCAGTATGACAAGGCGCAGGAATACCTGACACAGTGTATGAAAGCGATCGAAAAGCTGCATCTGAACAGTCTGCGTGTCTGCAACCTGTCCAAACTGTATGGATTGTTTGCTCTGGTTTCCATTTTACAGGGAAACCGTTTTAACTGTGAGCGGTATCTGTATAGCTGCCGCCAGTTTTTGAATTATATTTTCGAGAAGGAAAAGACAGAAAACAACCTCGCCACTGTGCATGACTACGCAAAGGCAGATGATGATATGTTCCTCTATACGTTTTCCAAGGCATTATTAGCACAGCATGACGGAGACAACGAGGAGGCGCTAAAATTATATGAGCAGGCAGATATTTATTTAAAGAGAGCAGAGGGAAACCAGTTTTTCTGTTATGTGCTGTTCCGAAGGAACAGGATGGAATGCTTCAGGAATGCAGGAAAAGAGATTCTTTATGAGCAGGAAGAGTTTATTTTAAAACAGTATGAAGAGACACATCGTATCATGTTCCATGAGTACGCGGAGGATATGAAAGATCTTCTGCCACCGGTAGATGACGACTGTGAGGAATTATCAACCAGGGAAATCGAGGATCTGTTAAAGCAGGAGAGCGTGGAGCGGGCATATAAGAGTAAGAAAGAACAGCTCGACTTTATTTCTATCTGGCAGAAACTGATCGATGTAAATGGTATCACTGCAAAAGAGATGCTCAATATGGTCATGAAGACATTTTTAAATCATTTTGACGTCGACCGGGCAGTCTATATCCGCTATAGCGAGAGGGTGCCGCAGGTACTTTACAATGACACAGAGAAAGAGATGACGCCGGAGATCATGAAGATCATGGAAAAATCCATGCGGAAAAATGCGGGTGGATTTGTGATCTCCAAGATCAGCAGCAATTATTCTGAACATCAGGATATCACATCGATTTTTGGTGATGAAGATGTGTGTTCCATGGTGGCGATCCCATTTTTTAACAACGCAAAAATCGAGAATATTGTCATCACCTATGTGCTGATGAAGGATAACTGGCATTCCTCGGTGAACCGTTATATGCTTGATGAGGACGATCTGAACTTTTATCAGCTTCTGTTCCGTGAGGTGCGTTACGCATTGAACAGGCTTGATGCCTATGACAAGATTTATGAGATGAATACAAAACTGTATATGTCGGCAGTTACAGACCAGCTGACAGGGTGCTATAACCGTGAAGGGTTCTACCGCAAATTAGACGCACTTCTGAAAGAGATCGCAGGGGAAAAAAGAAAACCAAAGCTGGGAGTGATGTTTATTGACCTGGACAATTTCAAACACTATAATGATACGTACGGACATGATGTGGGCGATTTCGTTCTGATCAAAATGGCTGATATTTTTACGGAAGTCTGTGGAAAAGATGGTTTTGTGTGCCGTTATGGCGGGGATGAGTTCCTGATCTTCCTTTATACAGATGACAGGGATATTTTCAAAGAAAAGGCAGAGCGTATCTATCAGATTATTGATGAGGCAGACGGATTTTCGGCGGAGATCAGTGAAAAACTCGGACAGTCATTCTCAATCGATAAACAGCATCAGATCTCCTGCTCCATCGGTATTGCAGCCGGAGACCATATCTGTACGGAAAATGATATGACAGAGATGATCAAGAGGGCGGATGATCTGTTATATTCGATCAAAACAACGACAAAAGGAACCTATCGTATATGAAAATCGTTTTACCTGAGAAAGTAACTTATATTATTGACACACTGACACAGCATGGCTTTGAGGCCTATGCTGTAGGTGGGTGCGTCCGTGATACGATGTTAGGACGGATTCCTATGGACTGGGACATCACGACATCAGCAAAACCGGAACAGGTAAAAGAGTTATTCCGACATACCATAGATACTGGGATCCAGCATGGAACGGTTACCGTGATGCTTGAACATGAGGGATTCGAGGTGACCACATACCGTATAGACGGGGAATATGAGGATGCAAGGCATCCTAAGGAGGTACAGTTTACTTCCAATCTGTTAGAAGATCTGAAGCGCCGCGATTTTACGATCAATGCTATGGCTTACAATGATAAGGATGGGCTGGTCGATGCGTTTGATGGTGTGGGAGATTTAGAGCGCGGTGTGATCCGGTGCGTGGGAGCTGCTGTGGAGCGTTTTACGGAGGACGCGCTTCGTATGCTGCGTGCAGTGCGGTTTGGAGCGCAACTTGGCTTCTCTATTGAAGATGAGACAAGAGAGGCGATTGTTTCCCTGGCACCAAACATTGCAAAAGTGAGTGCAGAACGTATTCAGATCGAAATGGTAAAACTTCTCACGTCCGGACATCCGGAACTGCTGCGCACGGCCTATGAGACAGGACTTACCGCAGTTTTTCTGCCGGAATTTGACGAGATGATGAAAACACCGCAGAATAATCCGCATCACTGCTATTCTGTGGGGGAGCACACGCTACATGCCCTGATGGAGATACAGCCGGATAAAGTGGCGCGTATTACAATGCTGTTACATGATGTGGCAAAACCGATGTGCAGAACCACGGACGAACATGGCGTGGATCACTTTTATGGACACCCACAGGAAGGAAGTCTTGTGGCAAGGAAGATTTTGCGGCGGCTGAAGTTTGACAATGATACAACCGACCGGGTATGCAGACTGATCTTATGCCACGACGATAATCCGCCTTTGCAGGAGCGGACGGTCCGCAGAGCAATCTACCGGAACGGTGTGGATCAGTATCCGCTGCTTTTTGCAGTAAAAAGAGCGGACATGCTGGCACAGAGTGCATACAGGCGGGAGGAAAAAGCAGAGTATTTAAAGGAATACGAAGAAATATATGAGCAGATCATGGCGAAGCGGCAGTGCCTTTCCATAAAGGAACTTGCGGTTACGGGAACGGATCTGATCGCAGATGGAATGCAGCCGGGAAAGGCGATCGGCGAGACGCTGAAACAGCTTTTGGAGTATGTGCTGGAACACCCGGAGGACAACACGAAAGAAAAATTAATGGAACAGGTTCATAATATCGCATCCCCTCACATATGATGAATTGACACGGCAGGAGAGCATTTGCTCTCTTATCGCAGATTCATCGTATGGAGGGGATTTTCATGTATATCAGGCCGGAACAGATAGCAGAACAATATGAGATGGAGGTAAAGTCTATTTCGAAGGGAAGGGACTGTTTTTTGTGTGAAACAGATCTCGGAATGCGCGCGCTGAAGGAGTATAGGGGCTCTGTGGAGCGTGCGGAATTTCTGGCTGGAATGCTTGATTTCCTGAAGGGGCAGAATATTGTGGCAGAGCAGATCTTTTATACAAAAGAAGGGGAAATTTTTGCCAGGGACGAAGAGGAACAGAATTATCTGCTATTGTCAGTTTTCCGTGGAGCCGAGTGCGATACGAAGAGCAGGGAGGACATGGTGTATGCGGTAAGACTGCTCGCTGGTTTACATAATGCAACTGAACAGTATCCGGACGAGGTGCCTGAGTTTGTAAAAATGAATCCTAACGCCCTGCTTTTGCTTTATGAAAAACATAATCGTGAATTGCGGCAGGTGCGCAACTATATCCGTGGCAGAAAACAGAAAAATGAGTTTGAGGAAATGTTTATGCGTCAGTTTGCAGGCTTTTTTGAAAAGGCACAAGCTGTCACAGAGCAGTTACAAAATATGGAGATTCGTGAGGAGTTGACTGGCTTCTGCCATGGGGATTATAACCAGCACAATGTCATTTTTTCGAGAGAGGGCGTGGCAATCGTCAATTTCCTCAATTTTTCCTATCAGATCCGGGTGAGTGACCTCTCAAATTTTGTGCGGAAGATGATGGAAAAAAATAATTGGAACACGTCGCTTGGAATGGAGTTGATCGGGGCATATGATTCTGTGCGTAAACTAAAGCCGCAGGAATTTTCATATTTGTATTTTTACCTTGCGTATCCCGAGAAATTCTGGAAAATTGCAAATCATTATAGCCAGTCCCACAAAGCCTGGCTTTCCGGCAGAAACACCGAAAAACTCAGCAAGGTGATCACACAGGAGGGGGCGAGGGAGCATTTTTTGCAGACGCTTGCAGGGAAAGTGGAAAATAGGATATAATTAGGTAACAGCGAAACTCCTCATAGGTTATGTCGAATTGTGGAATACCAACAAAAACATTCAAGACACGCTCTCGCTACGTGTCGCTCGCAGCGGTACTAAGAAGTCATATCCTGCATTTCATTTCTGATAAATCAGAATGAAATACAGAATATGACTTCTTAGTGCCGGCGGCTCCCCAGTGTCTTTCATGTCTTTTGTTGATATTTCACAATTTAATTCACATTTTTACGAGTTTCGCAATTTACATGATTTGTATGACACATAAGAGGTGATATGTTGAGAAAATTAAGATACATGTTTTATAGCATTATTTTAAGTATGATTTTATTAGCGGGATGTGGACAGCAGACAAGACCGGTCTCGACTGCACAGTATTATAATCCGGCGAAAGAGACAGCGGCAGATACTGAGGAAGCAGAGGGTGCAGGGGCGGAGACATCGATCGGAACCGATCTCTATCTGATCATTGGCAATGACATGACCAATGAACAGTTGAATTTAAAGCAGCTTGCATCAGGAAAGCAGTATCTGTATGTTTATTCATTGTCTACAGACTTTCTGGATAAATACGGAAACAGTGCAACAACGATGGATTTTGAGCCGGGCAGGGTGATCCATATTGGAAAAAAAGATGGCGAAGGACGGCTCTTGCAGGCACAGATCGCGGATGAAGTCTGGGAATATTCGGATATCACAAAATATTCGGTAGATACAGAGCGTGGGATTTTCAAAATTGCGGATTCCAAGTATTCGTATGACGCAGATTTGTTCGTGGAATCGAATGGAGAAAAAATCCGTCTGTCCGACCTGAACGAAAAAGATGAGATCCGTGTCGTTGGAATCGGAACAAAAATATTATCCGTATCCGTCACTACCGGACAGGGAACTCTGGAGTTAAAGAATACATCCGTATTTGAGGGAAGTTTTATTCAGGTGGGAAGTAAGATTTTTGCACAGATCACACACAATATGAAGCTGGAGATCCCGGAGGGAACTTATACGGTTACCGTTGCAAATGAAGGATATGGCGGCAGCACAGAGGTGGAGATCGCAAGAGGGGAGACCTGCACGCTTGATCTGGATGAATTAAAAGGTGAGGGCTCTAAGACTGGAAGTATCATATTTTATATTGATGTGGAGGGAGCAACGCTTTCCATTGATGGGGATACTGTGGATTACAGCGCACCTGTGGTACTGACCTATGGCGTGCACACATTGCATGCGGAGGCAGAGGGATACGACGATTTTGATAAAAAGCTTTTTGTTAACTCTGCGGCAGCGAATATCGATATCTCTCTTACCGGAGACGGTACTACGTCAGACAATGACATGACAGAGGGCACAGAGTCTGTGGAGGAGACCGAAACTGCTGAGACAGAGACAAAAGACAGTGAGGAGGAGACAAAGAGTACAGAAAAAGATTCGGAGACGACAGACAAGTCCACGGACAAAGATGTCACATCCGATTATCTGGCAACACTTTCAGATCTCATCACATCGTTGAATAAGTAAGAAGATGTAACTATTCAGAACCTCATTCGCAAAATCGCTCTTTCAGAGCTTTGCTGAATAGTCACAAAAAAGTCCCTTGCAACAATCTGCAAGGGACGTATCACACGCGGTTCCACCCTGATTGCAATTATATAAAATAACTGCCACTCATTTACTCGTAACGGGAGCTGCCGGGCTGTATTAAAGCCACTCAGAGATGGTCTTCGTCCGCATCCGGCAAAACCGCTCACAGCGCCTGTCTCCGACAGGGCGGTTCTCTCTGGTGCCTTTCTATGCATCCTACTCTTCTCTTCAACGTTTTCTGATCTTAAAATCTGTTGCTTTAGGACTTATGTTGATATCATAGACCTTTTCACACGGATTGTAAAGAGGTATTTATATAGCTTTCCACATTTTCTCTGGACATATCCAGTGCCACCGCCAGTTCTCCATACAGATGATCCTCTGCAATACGAAAATATCTGGCATCCACTGCTGTCTCCTTACGTCCCGCTTCCTTTCTGGCACGTTTCCGCAGGTAGATCGTCTTGATGATCCGGATCAGATCCTGACAGCTGCTGGTCTTTAAGCAATTCTTGTATTCCTGCTCTAACAGTTTATCATTGGCAATGGTGATCAGCGGGATCTCCGGGATCCTGTGGATCAGATTCTCCGCTTCCTCGTGCGCAAGCACCTTACGCATGGAACCTTCCGCCGTATCCACCGGAATATATACCGTGCTGGAGGACAGATACAGAGGTTTTAAAATATAATACTCTCTCTTCCTGTCCACTCCCGCAATGTCTAATGTCGTGATCTCTTCCACCACACAGACTCCCTTACTGCCACA
>OHDC01000499.1_pt1 | contig 23279 bp, 19 predicted proteins | sample 1566851 | NCBI WGS metagenome assembly OHDC01 (sample SAMEA3879590, study PRJEB24766) | human gut metagenome | biome: human-associated habitat; feature: feces | place: USA | collected 1985/1987 | reverse complement strand
ACAATGGCTCAGCTGTTTTCTGCCGAAAAGTGACTACCGTCGTGCGTCGGCCCTGAAAGTTGACCACGAATTCTCATTTTCATCAGGGTAATGGAGCATAATTTCTCGATTATTTCTAAATAAACGAGAAAATTAAGTCATGCTTGGACGGCATTGTGCAAAATAAATTCAAAGAGGAGCGATGAAAGCAGCTTACTCGTTTTTCCTGATCTTCAAGATTCAAGTTTCATGAAGCGTTAAGCACGGAGTCTTAGCATCATTCCTGAGATGTTTTTCTCTTGGCGCGCCCCGATTCCTTCGCGACGGCTTTCAGTCCTTCCAAGTTGATGATGCGAACGTGTCTTTGATTAATTTCAATCAGGTTCAGTTCATCGAAATGGGTGAGCGTTCTGCTGACGGTTTCGAGTTTGAGACCTAAGAAACTGCCGAGTTCTCCTCGAGTCATTCTCAGGACGAATTCGCTTTTTGAGAATCCTCGGGCTTCGAACTTTCTCGCAAGATTCAGCAGGAAGGAAGCAAGCAGCTGGGTTGAGTTGGTGCAGCCGAGAATGAGCAGGTTTTGATGCGCAGCGACGATTTTTCTTCCGAGCAGAAGACGAAATTGGCGCGCGATTTTTAGATCTCGGTCGCAAAAAGCTTCGAGTTCACGATAGCGCAAAGAACAGATTTCACTGTCCTCAAGGGCCGTGACGGTGCAGATATGGTATCCGGTGGGGATCGCTTCTGCGCCGAGCACTTCTCCGGTCATGTGGAAGTCGGTGACTTGTTCGCTGCCGTTCTCGTTTAGAACGGAGCTTTTAAATGAACCGAGCCTGGTGATGAAAAGCGTATCAAGGGGGTCGCCGGCTCTGAACAGTATTTCGCCTTTAGGAACTCTTCTTTGGGAGACGATATGAGAGGAAAAAATTTCTGTTTCTGCGTCATTCAGATCGGCAGACAGGCAGAAGTGCCTGAGATAGCAGCCGGCACAGCCGGCGCGATTTGCCGATAAAGATTGCGTGAAATTAGAAGCCATTTTCTCTAAATACTGTTATAAGAGGCAAAAAAGCTTTGCGGCCTTTGATGATTTGAGATAATTTCGCCTGTTGCAAAAATAATAACAGAACCTAGAAAAATCAAAAATTTTTTAAAAGGAACCCTGATGGAAACACAAGGAAAACTGAACGTTGAGTTCCCGGATCTTGAACTGCTCCAGAGATTCGATGTTCCGGGCCCAAGATATACCTCTTATCCCACCGCGGATAGATTTACCAAAGAATTCGGCGCCGAGGACTTTAAAAAAGTGCTTAATGCCCGCGGTACCGGCGACAATACGGCTGATTTATCTTTGTACGTCCATATTCCTTTCTGCGCGAATGTCTGTTTCTTCTGCGGCTGCAATAAGGAAGTGACCAAAGACCATTGTCGCTCCAAAGAATATCTGGAAGTTTTGAGCAAGGAGTGCGAACTGGTTTCGGCTCAGATCGGCGGCAACAAAGAAGTCGTTCAGCTTCATTTCGGCGGCGGCTCTCCGACTTTCCTGAACAATGAAGAAATTTTCCAGGTGATGGACATTATTCGTTCTCACTTCACGCTGGCGCCGGATGCAGAAATTTCCATTGAAGTCGATCCTCGTTCGACCCCTGTCGACAAGGTTGAAGTTTTGGCCAAAGCCGGTTTCAACCGTATGAGTATCGGCGTTCAGGACTTCGATAACCGTGTTCAGCCTTTCGAAATGACCAAAGCCGTCCTTGACGCCGCTCGTGCCAACGGCTTTAAGTCCATCAACATGGACTTGATCTACGGTCTTCCGTTCCAGTCCCGCAAGACCTTTGAAATGACTCTGGACAAAGTGATCGAACTTTCTCCGGATCGTATCGCGCTCTATCACTTTGCTCATCTGCCCGAGCACTTCAAACCGCAGAGGCGTATCAATGCCGAAGACCTTCCGAGCACACCGGAAAAAGTCGGCATCATGATGGACACTATCAAACGTTTGAGCGCCAACGGCTATCACTTCATCGGTATGGATCACTTCGCCAAGGTTACCGACGAACTTGCCAAGGCTCAGGAAAACGGTACCCTGCAGAGAAACTTCCAGGGCTATTCCACTAAGCCGGAATGCGACATGGTTGCGCTCGGCGTTTCTTCCATCAGTAAGGTCAACGGCTGTTATGCCGCCAACCCGCGTGATCTGGAAAGCTACTATGCAGCGATCCGCAGCGGCAACTTGGCCACCAACCGCGGTTATCTCTTAAATGACGACGACCGCCTGCGTGCCAAAGTCATCATGGAACTGATGTGCCAGTTCAAAGTCGTTAAGGCCGACATCGAGAAGAAATTCGGCATTAACTTCAATGAATACTTTGACTTTGAACTGAACAATCTCAAGCACTTCGAGGCCGAAGGTCTGGTTCGTCTGGAGCCTGACTTTATCGAAGTCACTCCGAAGGGCAAACTGCTGGTGAGAGCCGTAGCGATGAACTTCGATCGTTATCTGCGTGAGGACGAAAGAGTTCGCCGTTACTCCCGTATCGTTTAATGTCGAATTACGACACAGTTTCTTTTAGAAGTTGAAGACAAAAAGCGAGCCTGGACACTGATAAAAAGGTGCTCAGGCTTTCTTGTTTTACCGTGGAAATCCGCGGTCTAAAAAGGCGGATGCAGAGAGCCTTCTGCTAAAATACCGCGGTTACACATTGCTGTTTCGACAGCTTACTTTGAGAAAATATAAATGTTCACTGCATCAGAAATACGATCTACGTTTCTGAAGTTCATGGAGTCTAAAGGACACACTATCGTCGCTTCCAGCCCGGTAGTCCCCGGTGACGACCCCACATTGCTGTTTACCAACGCAGGTATGAACCAGTTCAAGGATGTTTACCTTGGCTTTGACAAGCGTCCCTACACACGTGCGACGACCAGTCAGAAATGTGTTCGTGCCGGCGGCAAGCACAATGACTTGGAAAACGTAGGCTATACCGCTCGCCATCACACATTCTTTGAAATGCTTGGCAACTTCAGCTTCGGAGATTACTTCAAGCGTGACGCCATCAAGAATGCCTGGGAGCTACTTACCGAACACTTCAAACTCCCTCCTGAAAAACTCTGGGTGACCGTGTACGCCGAGGACGACGAGGCTTACAACATCTGGAATAAGGAAGTCGGTATCCCTGCCGAGAGAATCGTTCGTATCGGCGACAACAAGGGCGCTCGTTTCGCTTCCGACAACTTCTGGATGATGGGCGACACTGGCCCCTGCGGTCCTTGCTCTGAAATTTTCTATGACCATGGTCCCTCCGTTGCCGGAGGCCCTCCCGGAAGCCCTGACGAAGACGGCGACCGCTACATGGAAATTTGGAATCTCGTGTTCATGCAGTTCAACCGTGATGAAAAAGGCGTGATGCACAAGCTGCCCCGTCCCAGCGTGGATACCGGCATGGGCTTGGAACGTATTTCCGCCGTTCTTCAGGGTGTTCATTCGAACTACGAAATCGACCTGTTCCAGAACCTCATGAAGGCCGTCATTGATGAAGTTAAGGCTGCCGGCGCAGAGGACGTTGATCCGAACAGTCCTTCCGTTAAGGTCATTGCCGACCACATTCGTGCCTGCACGTTCATCATTGCCGACGGTGTTGTTCCGGGCAATGAAGGCCGCAGCTACGTTCTGCGTCGTATTGCTCGCCGCGGTATGCGTCACGGCTTTAAGCTCGGCGCCCGCAAGCTTTTCTTCAGCAACTTGGTTAAAGCCGTTGCCAAAGAAATGGGCGATCAGTACCCTGAAATTCGTAATCCGCATATTCAGGAAGTTTTGCGTCAGGAAGAAGTTCGCTTTTCTCAGACCCTGTCCAAAGGCTTGGATATCCTTAATGAAGCTCTGGCTTCCGGAACCAAGATCCTGGGCGGTGACGTTGCATTCAAACTGCATGACACCTACGGCTTCCCGGTTGACCTGACTGCCGACGTCTGCCGCGAAAAGAATGTTTCCGTTGACTTTGAAGGCTTTGATGCCTTGATGGAAAAGCAGCGTGAACAGGCTCGCGCCAAGGGCAAATTCAAGATGGCTCAGGGCCTCGAATACGAAGGCAAACCGACTGAATTCTTAGGTTACGACACGCTGACGGTTCAGGCCTGCCGCGTCGAAGCCATCTATAAAGACGGCGAACCCGTGAAAGACGCCGAAGCCGGCGACGAAGTCGTTGTCGTTTTTGACCGCACTCCGTTCTATGCAGAAAGCGGCGGTCAGATGGGCGACAAAGGTACGTTCAAGAACAAGACAACGATCCTTAAGGTTGACGATACATTCAAGATCAAGGCGAATGTCTTCGGTCATATGTGCTATGTCGCCGAAGGCGAAGTCAAGGTGGGCGACCTCTTCAGCGCTCAGGTCGACGAAGAAAACCGCGAAGCAACTGCCCGCAACCACTCCGTGACGCACTTGATGCACAAAGCACTGAGAGAAGTGCTCGGTGCTCATGTTCAGCAGCGCGGCTCCATGGTTAACGGCGACAGAACCCGCTTCGACTTTGTCCACACCTCTCCGATGACTCGTGAACAGATCAACGAAGTCGAAGACATCGTGAACAAAGAAATTCTCCGTAATGCACCGACTCAGACCAGAGTCATGCCGATCGACGAAGCTAAGAAGACCAACGCGGTCATGCTCTTCGGAGAAAAATACGGTGAAAACGTTCGCGTTCTGAACATTGGCTCCAGCTGCGAACTCTGCGGCGGTACACACGTCCAGAGAACCGGTGACATCGGTATGTTCAAAATCATTTCCGAATCCGGTATTTCCGCCGGCGTGCGTCGTGTTGAGGCCGTGACGGGTATGGCCGCTCTTCACTACGCTCAGAACCAGGAAGAGATCATCCGAGAAGTGGCTGAAGAACTCAAAGCTCCGGCTCTCGAAGTTGTCTCCAAGGTTGTGGACACCGTCGAACATCTGAAACGCACGGAAAAAGACTTGAACGCTTTGAAGGTCAAGTTTGCCCAGGCCGGCGCCGCTCACATGGCTTCTCAGGCTCAGGATGTCAATGGCGTCGCGGTTCTTGTAACCGAGATGAAAGGCATCGAAACCAAGGAACTTCGCAATTCCGTTGACGGTCTTAAAGATCAGCTCAAGAGCGGCGTGATCGTTCTGATCAAGTCTGAAGACGGTAAAGCCAGTGCTGCGGTCGGTGTGACGAAAGATCTCGTCGGCAAGATCAAAGCCGGCGATGTGATGAAGTTTGTTGCCGAGCAGCTCGGCGGTAAAGGCGGCGGACGTCCTGACTTTGCTCAGGGCGGCGGCGCAGCGCCTGCCGACATGAACGTTCTGCTCGGTAAGACCAGAACGTTCATCACAGAAAAGCTTGCCTAATCAGCTTTTCTGAACGGAACTAAACCGTTGCGAAACCTCCGAATGAAAGTCCGGAGGTTTCTTTTTAGGAGTGAAAAGAAAAGGCCCGCAAATGCGAGCCTCATCAAGTCTTAACCGGATTAGTCCGGATACCCTTCCGGATTCATCTGTTGCCAGCGCCAGGTATCTTCACACATCTTCTCGATGCCGCGCTTAGCCGTCCAGCCGAGAAGCTTCTTGGCAAGCTCGGGGTTGGTCCAATAGGCAGCCTTGTCGCCGGCACGACGAGGGCAGATCTCGTAAGGAATATGTTTTCCGCTGGCGTTCTCAAACGCTTTAACGAGCTCGAGCACAGTTGTGTTGCCGCCGGTGCCGAGGTTAACAGTCAGCAGCTGTGGTTTGCCGTCTAAAACTCTCAGAGCGTCTAAATGTCCTTCAACAAGATCCTGTACGTGGATATAGTCGCGGGCGCCGGTGCCGTCGCGAGTCGGGTAGTCATTTCCGAAAACTTTCAAAGAAGCGCGTCTGCCGACGGCAACTTGGGAAATGAAAGGCATCAGATTGTTCGGAATGCCGTTCGGATCTTCACCGATTAAGCCGGATTCGTGTGCGCCGACCGGATTGAAATAACGAAGGATGGCGATTGACCAATCAGGCTCGGCTTTGAAAGTCTTGCGAAGAACTTCTTCAATCATCCATTTGCTCAGACCGTAGTTGTTGATCGGAGCAAGCGGAGTGTTCTCATCAAATTCATCGTAGCCAGGATCGCCGTAAACGGTGGCGGAAGAGGAAAAAACAAACTCTTTAACACCGAACTTCTTCATGACGCGAAGCAGAACAATAGTTCCTTCGACGTTATAAGAAAAGTAAAGCAAAGGATCGGTTTCTGACTCGCCGACGGCCTTACGGCCGGCAAAGTTAATGACGGCATCGATCGGGAAATCCGCGAACAGCTTCTCTAAAGCCTTTTCGTGACGGATGTCACCGCGTACCAGTGTCGGACGTTTTCCGGTGATCATCTCAATGCGGTCTACGACGGCAGGCTTGGAATTGCTGAAGTTATCGAAAATGATCGGCTCCATGCCGGCTTCGATCAGGCGCACAACCATGTGGGAGCCGATGTAGCCGGTGCCGCCGGTAACAAGAATGTGTTTTTTCATCGTCCGCAAAAAACAAAAATTGGCGCTCCGCCCGAAGGCGGATGCCAAATAATCATTAAATAGAGCTAAAAATTATTTATCAAGCGCATCGAAAATACGGCGGCTGACTTCATTGACGTCGCCGACGCCGTCGATCTTGATGTATTTTGTCTTGCTGTCGCCCTTAGCAGCCAGGCTCTGGTAGAAACCGACCAGTGCTTCAGTCTGAGTGTGATAGACCTCAAGACGCTTCTTAACGGTCTCTTCCTTATCGTCCGGACGCTGAATCAGAGGTTCGCCGGTCACGTCGTCAACACCTTCAACCTTAGGAGAATTTAACATGGTAAGTACGGCCCGAAGCAACGTGCACTCTGCGGCCGCTCATACGTTCAAGAATGACCTCGTCGGGAACGGCGATTTCAACAACGTCATCGATGGGAATACCGGCTTTAACCAAAGCTTCGGCTTGAGGAATTGTGCGAGGGAAGCCGTCAAAGAGGAAACCGTTCTTGCAGTCCGGTTTTTCCAATCTTTCTTTGACCAGGCCGATGATGATGTCATCGCTGACCAGTTCACCTGCATCCATAATCTTCTTGGCAGCTAAACCGAGGGGAGTCCCGGCCTTCACTGCAGCTCTGAGCATGTCACCCGTAGAAATCTGAGGGATCCCGTAATGTTCACAAATACGGGCTGCTTGCGTACCTTTACCGGCACCGGGAGCTCCGAGAAGAATTAAGCGCATGAATGGCTCCTTTAATAATTAAGAATGTAAATTTAAATTTTGTGCCTTATTGCCCGTAATTTCAAGCTGTCCGAATGGATGAAAACCCAGCAACCGCTTGATCTTCGAAAATAAAACTCGAGTTATTTTTTCTGTAAGTAAGCGCGTACGGCTTCCAGATCTGCGAGCGTGTCCACGCCGGGAGGAATTTCTTCCTCGAAAATGTCTACAGCGATCTTGTAGCCGTTGTAAAGTGCGCGAAGCTGCTCCAGACTTTCCCAGCTTTCCAGATCCGATTTCGGAAGCTGAGGATAAGCTTTCAGGAAGGCGCAGCGGTAACTATAAATACCGACATGGCGCAGGCCGAGATCCCTCGGGAGCGCGTTGCGGTCTTTTGCGAAGCCGTCGCGATCCCAGGGAATCGGTGCGCGGCTGAAATACAGCGCCGAGCCGTTTTTGTCGGCAACGACTTTCACAACGTTGGGATTAAAGAATTCTTCCGCCGAATGAATACGAATGGCAGCCGTTCCCATGCTGCAGTCCGAGCGGTTCATCAGAAGTTCTGCAACATTCTTGATGACTTTCGGAGGAATTAGGGGTTCGTCCCCTTGGACGTTCACGATGATTTCATCATCGGGGATTTTGCAGACTTCGGCCGCTTCGCAGAGACGGTCGGTGCCGCAGGCATGATCTTTACGCGTTAAACAGGCTTCGATGCCGTTGGCTTCACAGGCTTTGAGAATCAGTTCATCGTCAACCGCGCAGATCACACGGGAGGCGCCGCTTTTTAAAGCCTGTTCGGCAACGCGCACGATCATCGGCTTTCCGCAGATGTCGGCAGTGGGTTTATTGGGCAGACGGGTGCTGGCTAAGCGAGCAGGAATAATGACGGTAAAGCTCATTTTTTGTCCAGTTTCTCGATTTCTTCTTCCTTCATTTCTCGAGCTTCAGTCGGGACCATGCAGGGGATGCCGTCAATGACGGGGAAGGCCTTCATGTCGGAACGGCAGTAAAATTCTTTTTTCTTTTCGTTCCAAAGTAGCGGACCCTTACAGAGAGGGCAAACTAAGATTTCAGTGATTTTTGCGTCCATAAGCATTCCGTTTAGAGTTGCTGAGCAGCTTCTTTGCTCTTTTTAGCTGCAGCGGTGATTTTCTTCTCGACAAAATCAACCAAGAATTTATCGAGCTTGGTTTCCAGCGGAACCACGAAAATGCGCTCGTCGTTTTTCAAATCGGCGTGTTTACGACATTTGACGGCATCTTTTTCCGTGATAAAGATGAGGTCGGCTTCGCAGTCTTTAAAAGGATTCTTGGAATAGTCGTAATGGTCCGGAAGAGCAATCGGGCGCACTTCCAATCCATGAGCCTTTAGCATGGAGAAGAATCTTCCCGGGACGGCAATACCCGCCATCGCGACGGCCTTCAAACCCTTTTTAAACTGCATTCTCGAAAGCGTATCCAAAGAAACGATTTCGCTGGTGGCGTAATTGACTGCGTTTGTGAATCCGCTTGTCGCAACGTAGCGCGGAGTAGAAGACGTCACGATATCTTCTGTGGCGTTCAATACAATCGCGTCGACTTCATCGAGACGGGACGGCGGTTCACGCAGCGGACCGGCCGGAAGAACCCAGCCGTTTCCTAAACCGCGGGCTCCGACGACGGCTAATTCGACATCTCGATGGAGTGAATAATGCTGAAGTCCGTCGTCGCTGATGATGACATTGACAGTCGGGTAGGCTTTCAGTAAAGCTTCAGCGGCTTCAACACGTTTCGGACAAACAAACGTCGGGGCATCCGTAGCCTTTTTAATCAGCAAAGGTTCATCGCCGACGATATCAGGATTGCTGTCGAGGCGAACTTCAACCGGAGACTCTGCTTTGCCGCGGTAGCCGCGGGAGATAACACCGGGATTCCAGCCGCGTTCTTTTAGATCTTTGACTAAAGCGATGGTGACCGGAGTTTTTCCGGTTCCTCCGACATAAATATTGCCGACGACTACGACAGGCACTCCGACTTTAACAGGCACGGTTTTGCGACGCCGCGAGGCTGCCATGGAGAGAAAAACCGCAGAAGCGGGCAGAAGCAGCCAGGATATCAGTCCTTTGCGATCCCACTGTTTATGCAGAAACGTTTCTAGTTGTACTTGCATTGCCGTGAAGCAAAAAATAAAAGATTATTTTAACGTGATAGCGGTAAAAACTGCCGATAACTCATTAATTCAGCGTAGGCTTCCTAACGTGTCGATCTGCATCTGAAAGTTACAAAACCTAGGTAAAACCTTTACTTCAAAAGTCAATAGTATTTTGGGCAAAACACAAAATAATTATTTGCCGAGTACTCAAGAAGTTATGAAATTTAGAGGTCCTTTCATTGTTAATAACTTTGTGAATAACTCGGTGAGAAGTGACTTAATTTCATGACGAAAAAGCAAAAAAGAATTGCCAGGGAGGTAATTTAACAAAATAAATTTCTTTTAAATCAATAAATTAATAATTTCTCTCATTAAAAAGAAAAATTTTTGTTCTTCAAATTCGGATTGTTGAAAATGTGAATAAAATTGTGAGTAACTTGTGAAGCAAAAGGAAATTTTGCAATCTCACTCGCTCCTTGTATTTAGCACGTGAACAATAAAATGACCGATAAAGCCTTCTCTGTCACGCAGTTTGTTGACATCGTTAATTTGTCATTTGAGCAGTTTGAATCAGTGGCTGTTGAAGGGGAGATCTCAACTTCAACAAAAGCCTCGAGCGGACACTGGTATTTTTCAATTAAAGACGAAGAAGCGGTTCTTTCCTGCGCGATGTTTCGGGGGAAACTTTACTCCGTGCGCGGTGTCTTCAAGGTTGGCGACAAAGTTCGAGTCACAGGAAAACCGAATCTTTATCCCGGAAGCGGGAAATTAACATTTATTTGTTCGAAGATTGAAGCTGCCGGGGAGGGAAAACTCTATGAACTTTTCCTTCGTTTAAAAAATGAGTTGACAGCCTTAGGCTGGTTCGATCAAAGCCGAAAGAAAGCGATCCCTCGGGTGCCTCGTACGATCGGAATTATCACCAGCAGAACGGGCGCCGCACTGCAGGACGTTATGAATCGTCTGAGGGCGCGTGCACCTTACGTTAGAGTCCTCCTTTATCACACGGCCGTCCAGGGAAAGGGTGCCGAAGCCGAGATCGCTCAGAGAATCAATAAAGCGAACCAGGACAACAAAGCAGATGTTTTGCTTCTGGTGCGGGGGGGCGGATCTCTCGAGGACTTATGGTGTTTTAATGAGAAGATCGTCGCTGAGGCGATCGTCAATAGTCATATTCCGATTATTTCCGGCATCGGTCATGAGACCGATACAACTATTGCGGATTTTGCTGCGGATTTTCGTGCGCCGACTCCGACCGGAGCGGCCGAGGCAGCCGCGGAAAAACAATCTGTTTTGTTTTGGGAAATAGATTCGGCCTGGGTTCTTCTGCATCGCTCATTCGAGAACCAATTCAATCGGGCGCTTCAAGATGTGGAAAATGAATCGCGTCCTTTTGAAAATCCTCAAGCTTTTTTAGAAACGTTTCGCCATCGCCTCTCTGCAGTCTCTCATCTTCAGCGTCCTGTGCTCGGCTACTATCGCCAAAATCTGAACTCTTTGAAATCCAGACTTCAGCTGGATATGCAGAACTTCCTCTCTTCCTCGCTTGAAAGAGAAAAATTTGCCGCTCGCTACTTTATTTCTCCGAGTCGATTCATCGAACCTTATGAAAGAAGACTCCAAGCGGCCTCTCCGATCCTAAGGCTGGATACTGCTGCGATGAGAAGCCGAATCGATTTGATTTTCAGCTCCATAAACACAGCGCAAAGTGCATGTCTGAGAATGAATAGGGCAGAACTAGGAGTCGCAGAAGAAAATCTCCAGGCTGAGATGGACGTAAAAATCCGTTCGGCAGGTGACGCCCTCCGGTTAGCAGCACCTCAGATGACATATGCCTTTGCATTTCAGGGTTCAAGGTGCAATGAACTCTTTGCAATGATCTCCGGGGTTGTACAGTCAACGATCGCTGCCAACCGAAAGGTACTTCTGAAAGAGTCTTCCTGGTTGAAGAGATCTCGTCCGAAATTGGACCGTAGGCCTTTGAATGCGGCATGCAATTCCGTGCGCAGCAGCCTGATCCAAAAGTTTGAAAGGGACACAATTCGTCTGCGCAGTCTAGAGCAGGTCTGGGAGCTGCTGGATCCTTCGAAGCAAATCCGCGGCAACAGCGCCTTTATCTATCGCGGCGGCAAGCCTGTGATGTCCGTCAGTGAGCTGAAGGAAGGTACGGATATTGAGGTTATGATGAAGGACGGAGCTTTTGTTGCTCGAGTTGGGGAGATAAAGAAGGACTAAGGGTGTCTGCATACCATAATGGTCTGCACAAGAATTAAGGAGATTAAAGCTATGGCATTTACAGTACCCCCGCTTCCTTTTGCAATGGACGCTCTTGAACCGTATATGAGCTCCAAGACGCTTTCCTATCACTACGGCAAGCACAACAAAGCTTACAACGACACACTGAATAACCTCATCAAAGGCACGGACTATGAAACGATGCCTTTGGAAGAAATTATTCGTACGACACAGAGCGGCCCGATTTTTAACAATGCGGCTCAGTGCTACAACCACACATTCTTCTGGAATAGCTTAAAGCCGAACGGCGGCGGTCAGCCCACAGACGTGATCGCATCGCAGATTAACGCCAAATGGGGCAGCTACGACGCCTTTGCAGATGCCTTCACAAAGAGCGCCGTCGGTAACTTCGGTTCCGGCTGGACCTGGCTGGTTGAAAAAGAAGACGGCACACTTGATATCGTCAATACGAGCAACGCCGGCACACCGATCACCGGAACAGACTCTCCTCTGATCACCTGCGACGTTTGGGAACATGCATATTATCTTGATTACTACAATATGCGCGTCACCTTTGTTCAGACGTTCCTGCAGCATCTTGTGAACTGGGATTTCGCTGCAAAGAACTACAAATAATCGTTTGACGATTTCGTCCCGTAAACACACGGGATGAAGACAAAAAAAGAAAGCGGGGCCGGACTTAATGTCCGGCCTTCGCTTCTACAAACCAAGGAGAAATCAAATAGGTTCCGTTAATTAGGATTGAACTTGAACTGCGGATGACATTCGGCGCAGTAGTTCACGGGTGCTTCATGCTGCAGATGGCATAAGGTGCATTCGCCGTTATGCGGAGCTTTATGCGGATTTACCGGGCCGATAGCTTTGGTCTTTTCGATCAGAGCGTCTTTTTGATGGCACTTCAGACAGGTTTCCTGATCAGGATATTCAGGACTTTTTCCGTCCGGACCGTGACAGGAAGCGCAGGCCATGCCGCGAGCAACGTGGCGATCGGCGCCGAACTTCGGAGCCTCGGCAGAAAAGGTCGAGGACATCGTGAAGAGGGCAGCAAGAACAACCAGTAGAGATGCTGTTTTTTTCATAATCTTCTCCGATAGGGATTTTTAAATTTCCGATGCTTTGCGATTTCGTTTTTTCTATTATTGAAGGTCGCTCTTCGCTTTTCAATCTGTACCAAGGTACATGTACCAAAGTACATATTCGACTTTTTTGAACTTTCCTAGACTGTGCTCATCGGATCAAATGATCCACGGTTTCAAAACAAAATTCCTTTAAATCCTTTCGGAGAAAATAAGATGAGTACCAATCGCCGTGACTTCCTTAAACTTGCAGGTGCAGCCGCTGCTGCCATTACTTCCACCGCTGCCGCACACGCCGGAGTCCCTGCTTCTTCCGTTGCTAAATTTGATGACGAATATGACGTCGTCATTATCGGTTCCGGTTTTGCCGGCATGGCCTGCGCACTGAAAGCCGGCCAGGCAGGCAAGAAAGTTCTGATCCTCGAAAAAATGCCGACTGTCGGCGGCAACTCCGCAATCTGCGGCGGCAACGTCGCTTGCCCGGTCAACCCCGTCCAGGCTGCCCAAGGCATCAAAGACAGCAAGGAACTCTTCATTGCCGACTGCTTGAAAGACGGTCTGGGTATTAACTACCCGAACCTGCTCGGCACGATCGCCGACCGCTGCAATGACACCATCAAGATGGTTGTGGACTGCGGCTGCGAATTCGTCCCCAACAAGATGCTCTTCGAAGCCGGTCACTCCGTTCCTCGTTCTTATGAAATCAAGGCCGGCACCGGATCCGGATACATCATTCCGATGCATAATGAACTCAAGAAGCTCCCCAACGTCAAGATCATGACGCGTGCCAAGTTCGATGATTTCATCCTGGACGAAAACGGCCGAGTCGTCGGTGTGACCTATCGTAAAGGCTATCGCTTTGACTCTAAACTGCAGAGCGACGATATTGAAAACAAGAGCGGCCGTCCCGCTACTGTTAAAGCAAAGAACGGCGTGATGCTGGCTGCCGGCGGTTTCTCCCGCGACATCTTCTTCCGTCAGGCTCAGGATCCCCGCGTTGTTCCGACCACAGACTCCACGAACCAGCCGGGTGCTACTGCCGGCGTGCTGATCAAAGCTTTGGGCATCGGCGCTCAGCCTGTTCAGCTTTGTTGGCTGCAGTTCCTTCCGTACTGCAACCCGCGTGAAAAAGGTTTCGGTGTCTCTGTTAACTTCACCAACCACGCCTGCATGGACTTAGGCCTGGTCGTTGACAGAAAGACTGGCAAACGCTTCATGGACGAACACGCCGGCCGTAAGATCAAATCCGACGCTCTGTTCAAAGTCATCGGCACCGACGAAAACTATCCGATTGCGATCTGCGACGACGCCATTGTTAAAGCGATCAACCCGTCCTTCGTTAAGCTTCCTTTGGAAATGGGTACGGTTAAGAAGTTTGACACACTCGAACAGCTGGCTGATGCCTTCGGTATCCCCAAACAGGCCCTTCTGGACGAAGTCGCTAAATTCAACGGCTACGTTAAAGCCAACGATGACAAAGACTTCCACCGCATCCTTACGTTCAACAAGGGGCTCGATGTTTCCAAGGCTCCGTTCTACGGCATTGAAGTCAGCCCGAAGATTCACCACACCATGGGCGGCGTGATGATCAATGAAAACGCAGAAGTCATTTCTGCCAACACCCACAAACCGATCCCTGGCCTCTATGCCGGCGGTGAAGTAGCAGGCGGTGTGCACGGCGCATCTCGTTTGGGAACCGTGGCAGTTATCGATGCTTTGACATTCGGTATGATTGCCGGCGAAAACTTCGCCAAGATGCAGTAATTTCTCAGGAGGGAGGTTCGGTGAATAAGCCGAACCACGGCCGGAGCAGACAATAGGTTTGTTCCGGCTTTTTAATTTGTTTGGCGCAGCTGGGGAAGGCGAGAGATCTTGTCTCCGGGTTTGACATGATTTTTCTCAAACCAAGATTCGTTCATTTCCAGTGCGTAAAACGCTTTCGCTTTGCTGCAGTGGATATCAAGTGTCAGCGGCTTCATTTCCTCAATATTAATAATGAAGCCGTCTTTATCGATGAAGGCAACGGAAAGCGGGATGAGGGTGTTTTTCATCCACATGCAGACAGCGTCGCTGCGGTCCATGACGAAGAGCATTCCGGAATTTTCCGGCAGATGTTTGCGGAACATCAGACCTTTTTCCCGGTTGGCGTTGTCGGCGGCAACTTCGACAGGAACCGTGATGCCTTTCACCATGAGTTTGAGCGTATCGGCTGCGCAAGCATATTGCACGCTCGAGAGAAGTACAAAAGCAGCGGAGAAGAGGGCAATTCTGATATTCGGTGTCATGATAAAAGCGGAAAAATAAAGGAGCTCCGAGAGCTCCCTTCGTTTAATCAAAAACGAATTTTATTAGGCGGGTTTGATGTTGTCAGCCTGTTTGCCTTTTTCGCCTTCTTTCAGGTCGAATGTGACACGCTGGCCTTGTTTCAAAGTCTTGAAACCATCCATTTTAATTGCAGAGAAATGGGCGAAAAGATCTTCGCCGCCGTCATCGGGAGTGATAAATCCATATCCCTTAGCGTCGTTAAACCATTTCACGGTTCCTGTTGCCATATTTAAACTTCTCCAAAAAACTGACGGCGATGTCCATTACTCTCACGCGCCTAATACTAAAAACGATTGTCGAACTCTGTGAGCAAGACGAGTGACTGTTACATTCTTATGGGATTGTAAATAAATGTCAATTAGTAAATTTCGCATATAAAAGAAATACAAATTACGGCAAAGGAGGGTAACTTATTGTATTTTCTCTTATAAAGGCGGTCTTCTCGGGGCAGAGTGCTTATATTATCAAGATTGAAATTTTTCCTCTTTCGTAAAAAACGTTGCAGTTACACCACAAGTAATAGCCGAATCTGTAAGAGTTGTAAAAATTTTACCCGTGCATTAACTGAAATTGACACGTTGACGATGCTCGCTAAGGAGACAAAAAAGCCGACATTTCAGCCGGCTGGATAAGTTTGTTTTTGGTCTTAATGACGACCTGAAGAACCGAAACCGCCGGTTCCGCGTTCCGTGGCGACAAATTCGTCGACCACTTCAAAAGTCGGCTGAACGACTGGGACAATAACTAGCTGGGCAATTCGTTCCATTGGCTCGATGGTGAAGGGTGTCTGAGAACGGTTCCAGCAGGAGACCATTAATTCGCCCTGGTAGTCCGAGTCAATAAGTCCGACTAAGTTGCCGAGCACTATGCCGTGTTTATGACCGAGACCCGAACGAGGGAGGATTAAAGCTACATAACCGGGATCGCCGATGTAGATCGCAAGACCGGTTTTGATGAGCTTGGTTTCACCGGGCTGGAGGACCAGCGGTTCATCCATCACGGCACGAAGATCTAATCCGGCAGAGCCGAGCGAAGCGTAGCTTGGCATTTTTTCGCGGATCTTCGGATCCAAAATCTTAATTTGAAGTTTCATAGGATTAAATCACTCTCTTTTTAAGAAGGTCGGCAAGGGCTTCAATAATCTCTTCGGCAAGTTCGGCTTTAGAACTGAGCTCTTTGGCCTCGATTCCGTTTTTGGTGACAAAAGAAGCCTGATTTTGGGTACTTCCGATCGCAGACGCCGGATTGACGACAATCATATCCGCCGCTTTAGAGTCGAGCTTCTTGCGTGCGTTTTCAGCAAGATTGTCTGTCTCGGCAGCAAAACCGATAACCGCCGAGCACAGGCCGGAATGGCCGACATAGGAAAGAATGTCGGGATTTTTAATAAGCTTGATCGTTAATGTATCTTGACCTTTTTCCTTCTTGAGTTTGCTTTTCGAGTATTCGACCGGACGCCAGTCGCCTACCGCAGCGACGCCGATAAAGGTATCGGGCGTGTGTTCAGCCAGTTCTTTTTTGACTGCCTCAAACATCTCTTGAGCCTGCCGAACGGGGATAACCGCTGCTTTGTCCGGGTAGGACACGCAAACCGGACCGCTGACAATCGTGACCTCGGCGCCGGCGCGAATTGCAGCGGCAGCAATAGCAGCTGCCTGTCGCCCAGAAGATCCGTTGGTGATCCCTCGAACCGGATCAAAAGGCTCAAATGTCGGGCCCGCAGTCATTAGGACTTTCTTTCCGGAAAGGATCGAAGGTGTAAAAAAGGCTTCAACATCTTCCAGAATTTGTGCCGGTTCCCGCAGACGTCCCTCACCGACATCTCCGCAGGCCTGGTTGCCGGCTTCCGGACCGGAAAACAGAACGCCATCCCCTTTTAGGGTTCGAACGTTTCGAACCGTCGCCGGATTTCTCCACATCTGCACGTTCATAGCCGGGCAAAGCATCAGCGGACACTCCCGTGCAAGCAAGGTGTTGGAAACCAAGTCGTCGGCAATACCGTTAGCTGCTTTCGCGATGATATTGGCCGTTGCCGGAGCGACGACGATAAGATCCTTATTCTTGCGAAGAGAAATATGCGGAAGCCGCATTTTAGGATCCCACATATCCTCGGCGACCGGCTTCCCGCTGAGTGTCTCAAACGTCAGCGGCCCAACAAACTGCGCAGCCGCTTTGGTCATCATGACCTCAACATCGGCGCCGGCTTTCACGAGCAGACGGAGAAGTTCACAGGCTTTGTATGCGGCGATACCGCCTGTGACGCCTAAAAGGATATGTTTTCCCTGAAGAGACATTTTCAATCTCCGATTAATTCTTCTTTCCGAAGAACTCAGCCAGGACGACAATGCCGGCGCCGCAGCAAATGCAGATATCGGCGACATTGAAAGCCGGCCAATGGTAGGAGCCTACATGGAAGTCTAAAAAGTCTACGACTACACCGATAGTGAATCGGTCCCAGGCGTTGCCGAGCGCGCCGGAAAGAACCAGAGCAAGACCCAGACAAAGAAATTTGCGGGAGCTGTTGCGGGCAATGATCACGCAGATCACCAAGCTCACAACGATGGCAAGTCCGGCAAAAAGCGGACGCTGCCAGCCGCCGGCATCGGCTAAGAAGGAAAAAGCTGCCCCGCTGTTGTACGCGACGACTAAATTGAAGAAATCCGTGATTCGATCGACATCACCGGTAATGAGGCGATGCTGAATCCAGTTTTTGGTCCACTGATCGAAACCGGTTAATGCCAGTGCAAAAACCAGCCAGCCCAAGAGGGCCGGCCAGTTCCACTGTCTAACGGAAGAGACAGTTTTTCTCATTAGGCAAAGCGTCTGGTTTCAGGCGTGCCGAAGAGGTTGCCGACGCAGCGGCAGCACAGTGTCGGATAGTTTTTATCCTCACCGACGCTTTCCTTGTACTGCCAGCAGCGTTCGCACTTCTTGGCTTCGCTGGGTTTTACCGTAATGACGCGCTCAGGGCTGACGCCGTCAAGTGTGACTTTGCTGGTAATCATAACGAAAGCAGCTTCGTCTCCCAAACCCTTGATCAGGTCGTATTCTTCCTGCGGCAGCTTCAGAGAAACTTCAGCCTGCAGAGAAGAACCGATCAGACCTTTTTCACGCTGACGTTCGATTTCCATCTGAACGTTCGAACGAAGATCTCGGATGATGGACCACTTGTTGAGCAGTTCAACGCCTTCCTTAACATTCGGCAGCTCGGCATAGCGTTCAACGAAGATCGTGCCTTTGTTTTCCGGATTGAAGACGGCGTAAGCCTCTTCAGCGGTAAACGAAAGCGCTGGAGCAAGCAGTTTCAAGAGCGCATCCGTGATGTACCACAAAGCGGTCTGAGCAGAGCGACGAGCCGCGCTGTCAGGTGCAGTGGTATAGAGACGATCCTTGAGGATATCCAAGTAGAAGCCGCCCAAGTCGCCGCTCGCAAAGAGCTGCAGAGCTGCATAAGCAGTGTGGAACTGGTAATGGTCGTACTTGTCCAGAATTTCTTCCTGAAGCGATTTCATGCGGGCAATGGCCCAGCGATCCAATTCAACCATTTCTTCAACAGGGACGGCATCTTTCTTGATGTCGAAGTCGCTGGTGTTGGCAAGCAGGAAGCGGATCGTGTTTCTGAAGCGGCGATAAGCGTCAACAGTTCCCTTAAGGATCTTTTCGCCCAGAGAAATTTCTCCGGTGTAGTCAGAAGAGGCAACCCACAGACGAAGAATTTCGGCGCCGTACTTATCGTTGATTTCAGACGGAGCAATCACGTTGCCGAGCGATTTGCTCATCTTGCGGCCTTGTTCGTCAACGGTGAAGCCGTGTGTCAGAAGTCCTTTATAGGGAGCACGGCCGTCGATGGCGCAGCCCGTGAGCAGAGAAGAGTGAAACCAGCCTCGGTGCTGGTCGCTGCCTTCAAGATACAGATCGGCAGGGTAGGTTAGCTTATCGGCGTGAGAGCCTCTCATCACGGTCATGTGGGTTGTACCGGAGTCAAACCACACGTCGAGCGTGTCTTTGGACTTCTCGTACATTTCCGGTTCCAGATCCGTGAGTTCAGTCGGTGTCAGACGTGTCCAGGCTTCAATGCCTTCTTTCTCGACGACGTCAGCGACTTTGTTGAGAATCTTCATCGTTTCCGGATGCAGTTTGCCGGTTTCCTTATGGATGAGGAAGGGCAGAGGAACGCCCCAGTTTCTCTGACGGGAAATACACCAGTCAGGACGGTTGGCGATCATGTTGTGCAGGCGGACTTCGCCCCATTCAGGAACGAACTGAGTTGCTTCAACGGCTTCCAAAGCGGTCTTGCGTAGCGGATCCTTCGGGTCGTTTTCGTTGATGACGCCCTGGGTATCAGCGTTAGCCTCGTCCATACGGATAAACCACTGATTGGTGGCGCGATAAATCAAAGGTGTCTTATGGCGCCAGCAGTGCATGTAGCTGTGCATGACTTCGCCGCGGGACAGCAGATTGCCTGTGACGGCGATCGTGTCGAGAATCTTGTTTTTGGCTTTCCAGACGTTTAGGCCGCCGAAGAGCGGCAGGGAGGCGGCGTATTCGCCGTTGCCCTGGACCGGATTCAGGATCTCGTCGTTGGTGAAGCCGGCGCTCTTGCAGGAGATGTAGTCATCCACACCGTAGGCGGGTGCGGAGTGAACGATGCCGGTACCGGAAGTGGATTCGACGTAGTCGGCCAGCAGAACCGGAGAGAAACGGTCGTAGAAAGGATCGAGGGTTGCCAGCGGGTGCTTGAAACGGATGCCCTTGAAGGCTTCGCCTTTGGCTTTGGCGATAACTTTTCCTTCCATGCCGTAGCGCTTGAGGGCTTCTTCATAGAGGCCTTCGGCAAGAATGAAGCTGCGGTTCGGAGTTTCAACGAGAACGTACTCCAGATCCGGATGCATGTTCAAAGCCTGGTTGGCAGGAATGGTCCACGGTGTCGTTGTCCAAATAACGACGGCGGTCGGTTTTTCCAGCTTGACGCCGAAGATGTCTTCGAGCTTGCCCCTGTCTTCATCGGAAATCGGGAAAGCAACGTCTAATGTCGGAGACTGACGATCCTTATATTCAACTTCCGCTTCGGCCAGAGCGCTTTGGCAGTCAAAGCACCAGTTCACGGGTTTCAGGCCGCGGTAGATAAATCCTTTACCGAGAATTTCGCCTAAAGCGCGAATTTCTTCTGCTTCGGTTTCCGGACGCATGGTGAGGTAGGGATCATTCCAGCCACCCAACACGCCGAGTCTCTGGAAGCCGGCCATCTGAGACTTCACCTGCTCTTTGGCGTAGGCACGGCACTTGGCCATGACTTCTTCCTTCGGAAGATTCTTACCGTATTTCTTTTCGATCTGAATTTCAATCGGCATACCGTGGCAGTCCCAGCCCGGTACGTACGGAGCATCAAAGCCTTCCAATGTTCTGGATTTAAGAATGATGTCCTTCAAAATCTTGTTGACTGCGTGGCCGACGTGAATGTTTCCGTTGGCATAGGGAGGGCCGTCATGCAGAAGGAAGCGCTTTGCACCTTTGCGTGCGGCACGAACTTTGCCGTACACGTCCTTTTCCAGCCATTCTTTAATCCAGGCCGGTTCGCGCTTCGGCAAGTTGCCGCGCATCGGGAAGGGTGTGTCGGGTAAATTCAGAGGATATTTTTTTTCTTCAGCCTGAGGCTGCTTTTTCTGAGAAGAATCAGTCATTTTAGTCCTTGGCCCCCTCGGGCTCTTCAAGGGTTAATCGAAAATCAGATACGAAGTCCTAAGATCTGTTTGGCTTTGAGCTGATCATCGGCAATCGCTGCACGGAGTTCTTCAAGAGAACCGAACTTTTTCTCATCCCGAATCTTGGAGAAGAATTCGACCTTAACATCCTGGTCGTAAAGATCACCGTGGAAATTGAAGAGATGAGTTTCCAGAAGATACTCGCCGTGATCGTCTACCGTCGGTCTTCTTCCGACACAGGCCACGCCTTCAATCGGACGAGGTCCGATACCGTGCGCTTTGACGGCATAAACGCCTTCAATGGCAGGTTTGGCCTTGGAATGCGGCGGCAGAATACGCTGATTGATCGTCGGGAATCCGAGCGTGCGTCCGAGCTGTTTGCCGTGGAGAACCCGGCCGCTGATCATGTAAGGACGTCCTAACATGTAGTTGGCAGTCGGAATATCGCCTTCGGCTAAAGCATGGCGAATGCGGGAGCTCGAGATCGGCGCATGCGTGTGATAGAGCATCGGCATGGGATGAACTTCGAAGTGAAATTCTTTTCCCAGCTGCTCCAAAAGCTTGATGTCGCCGGCGCGTTTGTCGCCGAAACGGAAATTTTCTCCGACGGTCACCCAGCGGGCATGAAGTCCGTCCACAAGGATTTCCTTCACAAAGTCGTAGGGAGAGAGCGAAGCTAAATGTTCGTTAAAGCGAAGAATGTAAACACGCTGGATACCGCAGGCTTCGATGGCTTCCACTTTATCGTGCAGACTCGAGATACGGCGCGGAGCGTCTTCGGGATTAAAAAATTCGCGCGGATGAGGTTCGAAAGTTAATACGGCCGGGCAGAGCAGTCTGGCGTGCGCTGCTTCAACAACTTCATGAAGAAGAGCTTGGTGGCCGCGGTGAACTCCGTCGAAGTTTCCGATGGCAACCGCACAGTCAAGCCGTTCTTCAGGACTCGGCAGTCCCCTAAAAACCTTTTTCATCCTTAATGTTCCGTGAACAAATTAATCAGTTTCAAAAACAGAATTCGGACACGAGAAAAATGGTCCGAACCACTGATTATAAAAGACGCTCGGCGAAGGCTCCGACGGATGAATATGAAAATTCTTGTTAGAAAAGCCTTTTCTTTCAAAACCAACGGAGAACAGTGGCAAAATCTCGGTATTCATTACGAACACATCCGATCATGTCTAAAAATATCGTTGTCTTAATCTCAGGAAGAGGCAGTAATTTCAAAGCGGTTTACGAGCGTTCCGTTCAGGAAAATTGGCCGGAGAAATACGACGTCCGAATTTCCGGCGTTATCTCCAACCGCCCGGAAGCCGGAGGGCTCACTTTTGCAAAGGAAAACAACATTCCTTTTAAAGTGATTGATCACAAGGAATTCCCTACCCGCGAAGCTTTTGAAGAAGAGCTGGTCAAGGCCTGCGAGGATTTCGATGCCGACCTTATCGTTTTGGCCGGCTTCATGAGAGTTTTGACATCGTTGTTCGTTAATGCATTTGAAGGAAGAATTCTTAACATTCATCCTGCACTGCTTCCGATGTTCCCCGGACTTCATACCCACGAAAGGGCGTTAGAAGCCGGAATTCGAATTCACGGTGTTACTGTTCACTTTGTGTCGGCAGTATTAGACGGAGGTGCAATCGTAGGACAGGCTGCAGTGCCCGTTCTCGCAGGTGATACATCGGATGAATTGGCGGCGAGGGTTTTGAAGCAGGAACATATCCTCTATCCTCGCGCCGTGCGTCTTGTTGCCGAAGGAAGAGTCAGGTTAGAAAACGGTAGAACGATTATGGATAGAGAAGCAAGTCAGGAACTTGCGATTCTCGGCTGATCCGCTCTGCCACACGGAGTAATAAATTGGAATCTAAAACGAATAGAAGCGGGGCCGCTCGTCCGGGCAGACGCCGGGAAGCGCCCAAGCGCCATTTGACGGATCGTCAGCGCGCAGCCAAAGAACGTTTGGCCCGTATGTCGCCGGAAGAAAGAAGAACACACGATCCGAAGAAGGCGCCTAATCCTCGAATGAAGAGTACGCATAACGGCGAAGTTCGCATTACTTCTCTGATTGTGGACGAACTCGCCAAGGCTCTGCGCAAGATTTTGAAGCTGGACGGCCCGGCCGATGTTCTGATGAGCCTTTATTTCAAAAACGCTCGTCACCTCGGCCCGCGTGAAAGAACCATCATTGCCGAAGCCATCTACTACACGATGCGTCATCTTTCGATGATCACTTGGCGCATGTCGCCGGTTTGCCCGGCTAAAGCTCCGAAGCTGACGGGGCTGCTCACGCTCGCCCTGCAGTACGGCATCGACAATATTCCGGACGCTATCCTCGGACGCGAAAAAGAGCCTCTGAAGAATATGCTTCGTCTGAAGAATTCCGAGGCTCCGAAAGAAATTCAGGCTGAAGTGCCGAAATGGCTCTACGATAAAGCCGTGGTCCAGTACACGGATCACAAGGCTTTGTTTGAAGCCATGCAACAGAGTGCTCCTCTGGATCTGAGAGTCAACACGCTCAAAGCGACGCCTGATGAAGTCATTGAAGAGCTGACTCAGCACGGCGTTCAGGCAGAAAAGGGTCAGTACTCTCCGGAATGCGTTCGTTTGAACATC
>OHDC01000497.1_pt1 | contig 23369 bp, 17 predicted proteins | sample 1566851 | NCBI WGS metagenome assembly OHDC01 (sample SAMEA3879590, study PRJEB24766) | human gut metagenome | biome: human-associated habitat; feature: feces | place: USA | collected 1985/1987 | reverse complement strand
ATAAAGCATTTAATAACTTATTTTTATCATTTGAACTAGAAGATGGAATAATAATTGCTAAAAGAAAAGCCAGAGATGAACACTACGAAGATTTATATTTGGCAATTAGTTTATTTTCAGATAAATCAATTACAGGAGAAATGGAATTTGAATTAGATAGAAAGAATTTATGTGGAAGACAAAATTTTGACATACCAGAGCTTATAAAAGAATCAAAACCATTTTCTAAAACTATTGAAAATACAACTAATCCAATTATTGCTTTTAGAAATTCGATTGAACTAAAAGGTAATGAAGAGTGCGTAATGAGTTTAATTATAGGTGTTTCTGAAAATAAAGATGATGCTGTAAAAAATGTAAAAAAATATATAAGTGGCGAGAAAAAGTGGGTTTTTGGCCAAAGCCTGATTTTCCTCAAAAACTCTGACTTTCTTTTCGTGTGCGAGTGTGATATACTAAGCTTGCGACACAATCTTAACTCGTTATACCCATAGTGGTGGTAAGAGGATTGTGTCGCAGCAATGAGAGATGCGCTTTTGCAGGGTGCGTCTCTTCGTTGGGGCGCACCTTTTTTATTTGCACTCTTACGAGGGGAGGACGGAGCGTGGCACGGCCTTACACTGAACAGCAAGTTCTCAAGAAACTGGATATTCCTGATTTCAGACATTTGACAAAAGAAAAAGTCATTGCTTTTGCGACGATGGTTCCGAAGATGAACCCCGAAGTTGCAAAGAAAGCTCTTGAGCAATTTCCGAACTTCGCTTCGACTTCACTTGATGTTTTGAAAGAGTACCGCAGCGTCATCCAGGAAGCGATGGAAGACGATCGAGAGAGTATGCGCAGTTGTTACGATATGTATAACCGCGTGATGGATTCTCTTGAAAAAATGCTGGACAACGACGACCTGACATTTGAGCAGAAGACTTATATTCTCGATCAGATGCAGGAAGTTGCCGCAGCGGTACAGTACCTTGCTGGGTTCGTCCTTATCCAGAATGGCACCGCCGATGGAGTAGACGAAGCCATTGCAGGTGCCGGTAACGCCGTGGTAGAACAGCAGCCAGCCCTCCGAGGTCTCGATGGGAACGGGGCCCGCGCCGATCTTCATGCACTGCCACGCCGAAACCTCGAACGCCGAGGGAGACATCACATGACGGTGGCGGCCCCAGAACTCCATGTCGGGGCTCTCCGAATAGAAGATGTCCCCGAAGGGCGTGTGACCCGTGTCGCTCGGACGCGACAGCATCGCGAACCGGCCCCCGATCTTGCGCGGAAACAGAACCCCGTTGCGGTTATAGGGAAGAAATGCGTTTTCAAACTGGTGGAACGTCTCGAAATCATCCGTCCACGCAATGCCGATCGTCGGCCCGTGGTAGCCGTTGCACCACGTGACGTAATATTTGTCGTCGATCTTCGCAACACGCGGGTCGTAGCCGTAAACCCACTCGGCGATTTCGGGATCGGCGCCCACGAGTTTGAAATCCTCCTCGCAGATATCCCACTTGATGCCGTCCACCGAGAAAGCGGCGTGGATGCGCATGCGGCGGTTGGTGTCGTCGCAGCGGAAAACGCCCGCATAGTTATACTTGCCTTTCTTGAAGGGAATGACCGCCGAGTTGAAAATGCTGTTCGACGTCGAAAGCGCGTCGCGCGGGATGATCGGATTGGCCGAATAGCGCCACATCACTTCTTTGGAGCCTGCGGGACGATCCTCCCACGGCATATCCGGCATGGCCGGGCCTACGATTTTCAGGTTATTCATAATTATTTGTCATTTGGTTTGTCGTCATAGGTAAAGGGTACGAACCACGTCACCAGAAATGCCGGAACCGTGGCCAACATAACTGCGAGGAAGAACATGCCGTAACCCAAGGCATCGCTCAGGTAACCCGAAACGGCGCCCGTGAGCATCACCGAAAGGTTCATGATACCCGAAGCGAAGGCGTAGTGCGCCATCTGGTGACGCCCCGGGGCAACCTGCTGCATCATAAACAGCGTAAGGCCCACGAATCCGAACCCGTAGCCGAAGTATTCCAGCACGATGCCCCCGCCCACGATCCACATCGACTGAGGCTGCAGCCATGCCAGCAGCGCATAGACCGCGAACGGGATATTAAAGATACAGCATAATATGAAAAGAGTGCGTCGCAGGCCCCGGTGTGCGATATAGTAGCCCGCCAGCAGCGAACCCAAAAGAAAAGCCCCGGCACCGAATGTCCCGTAGTAAAGGCCGATCTGCTGGTTCGTGAGGCCCAGACCGCCCGAAGCCGTATCGGCTTTGAGGAACAACGGCACGATCTTCATCACGAAGCCCTCGCCCAGACGATAGAGGATGATGAATCCGAGGTAGTACCAGATATGCTTTTTCTGGAAGAAGGCCCCGACGACCTCTTTCAGGCCCGAAAGGCCATCCCGCAGCGAGCGGCCTTCTGAAGCCGAGCCGCCTGAAGGAAGCGCGCGGAGATGGTAAAGGCCCAAAGCGACGAGCGTGACGCACAGGAGCAGCAAAACGACCGTCCACGAACGTACGTAGGCGTCGAATGTTGCTGCACCCACGGCGCTGAAGCCTTCGTAGAGAAAACCTGCGAACCACACCAGGCCGCCCGTGGCGACCAGTTTCGCAAGGTTGTAGAACGCACCCTGCCAGCCGATATACTTCGCCTGATCCTGCGTCGTGAGTTCCGACATGTAGACGCCGTCGGCCGCGATGTCGTGCGTGGCGCCGCTGAACGCAACGACGGCAAAGACGGCGATCGTAACGGCGAAGAACGACGGTAGGTGAAGCGACAGAGCAGCAAGGCCGAACAATATGCCGCTTAGGAGCTGCGTCGTGACGACGAAGAATTTTTTGGTACGGAAAATTTCCAAGAAGGGGCTCCACAGGAATTTGATCGTCCACGGCCACATGATAAGCGATGTCCAGAACGCGATTTGTGCGTCCGAGATCCCCAGATCCTTGAACAGAACCGCAGAGACCATGTTCAGAACCACAAACGGAAGGCCCATCGCAAAGTACAAACTCGGAACCCAACGGAGAGGAGAAAGCGATTGTCGGGAGTTTTGAGTAAGTTGATTCATTTTGTATACTGTATATTAGATCCGACAAAACAATGCCATCTAATATATAGTTCCACAACTCAATAAGATTCCCTCTCCTAAAGCTCTTTTTTTGATTTTTTCTTAAAATTAGAAACGAGAAAAATTTGACCCAAGAACAGATCAGCCGATTATATTTCAGAATATACTATCAATAGCAATAAGAGCAAATAATCCTTCAAAGACAAGCGTAATTTCATTGCCGCCTGTTGTAATTCCCTATCTACTTTTTTGAGGTTGATGCATAGCATGTCAGCAATCTCTTTGTAACTTTTTCCCTCCAGTTTATGAGCTATGAATACCTGTTTGGTCAATTCCGGCATTTGTTCCAGTTGTTTGCGGCATATCTCGATGATTTCCCGCTGGAATAATTCGTTCGGATTGCAACTTTCGATCGTGCGGGTATAAAAATCCATCACTCCGCGCTCCTTCATCAGGATTTTCTCATACACGGCTTTCCCCGTATATCTATCCCGACGATATTTCAGACAGCGTTTTTTTACGACACCGAAAAGATAGGCCTCTATGCTCGTAAACTGTACAGTTTCCCGGTTCTCCCAAATTGTCATGAAACTGTCATGGACAATATCTTCTGCCGTATTTGCATCATGTACAAGGCTATATGCCACAGCATATAGTTTTCGCTGGTATAGGCGAAATAACTTGTCGAACGACTGCTGGGTCAGTATGATAGTATCCGGTTTCATTCCAAGAACAAAGATAAGAAAAAATTAAAAAGATTATAATGCAAAAAAAATATTTACCCATATAATTGACCTGCAACAGGTTAATTTAATAAAAAAAATTATTTGCAAAAAAACGCATTTTAGAGGAGGGAATCTTATTGAGTTGTGGAACTATATAAATAGATGCGATATTATGACAGAATGGAAAAAAAGGTTACAGATGCAATGTTATTCCGTTTCTTCGCAGAGCAAACGACTTTGGAAGAAACCGATATGATTTCGGCTTGGCTGAACGAAGATCCGGAAAAGAATCAGAAAGTTCTCGATAAAGCATATAATTTGTATGTATTGGGCATAATGTGTGCACCTAATCCGGAGGCGGGTATAAATAATTCACGCTCTTTCCTACGTTTCGGATGGCCGAAAGTGCTGCGTTATGCCGGAGTTGCTGCCGCCATTTTACTGCTCGGAATTGCTGTCGACCATGTGCTTTTGAGTCAACGCATGAACCGGTGGTTACAACAGCAAACGACTGTCGAGGTTCCGGCAGGGCAGCATATTCGCCTAACGTTGGGGGATGGCTCCATCGTGGAACTTAATGCGCAGAGCCGCATCGTTTATCCTGCGATTTTCCCAAAAGGGGAGCGGCGTGTCCAGTTGAGTGGAGAGGCCATATTCAATGTCGCCCATAACTCTGAATGCCCGTTCATCGTGGAAACTTTTGCCTGTGATGTAGAAGTATTGGGTACGCATTTCGATGTAATCGCCAACCAAGCGGAGAATCGTTTTTCAACAGCTCTGTTTAGCGGCCGGGTTGCCGTGACGAATAAAAAAAACGGAGAATCCGTCATTCTGCAGCCCAACGATATCGTCAATCTTCGAGATGGAGGGTTTCAAATCCAAGAACTTGAAGATAAAGACGATTATCTGTGGATGGATGGTATTATTTCAGTGTACGGAATGCCGTTTGAGCAGCTGATGAGCAAGTTGGAGCGTAGTTATAACGTGAAGATAGAGATTCGGCGCGAAACCATGCCCGTCGTAAAATACAAAAGTTTGAAAATCCGTGTTTCGGACGGTATAGACCACGCTTTGCATATGCTACAACTCGCCTCGGATTTCACCTTTGAACACGATGCTGTTACCGATGTAATCATCATTAAATAGTCCATCCAATTATTAACTTATCTCAAATTCTTTAGATGCCTATGATGTAAACCACGAACTATCAACTCTGAACATTTGCTTCCTGATATGAAAAACCGATGAGTGGGCGAACACTCACCGGCGTATAGTTCAATCAGGAATATTAACCAATTCCCAACCATTGAACCAAACTTGACAAATGTATGAATAAAAAGATTATTCAGCAAATCTGCCTGTCTTTTCTTTTAGTTCTTACGCTCGTCTGTATCCCTGTTACTGGGGTGCAGGCACAGACGCAGAAGGTTTCCATCAAGATGGAAAACGTGCGTATGAAGCAGGTAATGAATGAGATTGAAAGACAGACAAAATTTCTTTTCGGAATCAATGATGATGTAGATGTTAACAGGCTCGTTACGGTAAATGTGACGAACCAATCCTTGCAAGCAGCCCTCGACCAAATGGTCAAAGGGACGGACATCACCTATCAGATCAGTAGTTCCAACATCATTCTCTCAAAAAAACAGGCAAAGCTCCCTGTTGACATTTCCGGAACTATCCGCGATATCAATGGCTCCCCGATCGTCGGAGCGACCATTGTTATCCGGGGCACCTCAATCGGCATCAGCAGCGGTTCCGATGGCTCTTTCTCGCTTCAGATACCCCCCCCCGCTGCCTCCCGGCAATTGGAAGTCAGCTATTTGGGCTATGAGACTCTGGTGGTCGATGTGGGTAACCGTACTGCTTTCGACCTTACGCTTCAGGAGTCGTCCGCCGAGATCGAACAAGTCGTGGTCACTGCTCTTGGTATTAAACGTTCGGAAAAAGCCGTAGCCTACAACGTACAACAGGTCAAGGCCGAAGACCTCACGACCGTCAAGGACGCCAACTTCATCAACTCGCTGACGGGTAAGGTTGCAGGTGTCACGATCAACACCTCGTCGTCGGGAGTCGGCGGTGCATCGAAGGTGATTCTGCGCGGTAACAAATCCATTTCGCAGTCGTCGAACGCGCTTTACGTTATCGACGGTATCCCGATGTATAATTTCGGCGGTGGCGGCGGAACGGAGTTCGATTCGCGTGGTGCGACGGAGTCCATCGCCGACATCAATCCCGAGGATATCGAGTCGATGTCGGTGCTGACGGGCGCCGCAGCTGCGGCTCTCTACGGTTCGGAAGCCGCGAACGGAGCCGTGATGATTACGACGAAGAAAGGCCAGGCCGGAAGGTTGAAAGCTACGTTTTCGAGCAATACGGAATTCTTAAACCCTTTCGTGCTGCCTGATTTCCAGAACCGTTACGGTACGGGGCTGAACGGCCAGCGCAGCGGCTCGAGCATTTACAGCTGGGGTGAGAAATTGCGTCGGGAGGCCCGCTACGGTTATACGCCGAACGACTATTTCGAGACAGGGCATGTCTATACCAACGCCGTTACGGTTTCGGGCGGTACGGACAAGAACCAGACCTATTTTTCGGCAGCTTCGGTCAACTCGGACGGAATCATCCCCAACAACGAGTACGACCGTTACAATTTCACGTTCCGCAACACTTCATACTTTCTGAAAGACCGGCTCAAGCTCGATGCGAGCGCCAGCTACATCTATCAGAAAGACCAGAACATGACCAACCAGGGCGTTTATTCGAACCCGCTGGTTCCGGCCTACCTGTTCCCGCGGGGCGAGAATTTTGACCTTTACCGTCGCTTCGAGCGTTACAACGAAGGGACGAAACTCATGGAGCAGTTCTGGAGTACGGACATGGAAGGCGGTGACTTGCGCATGCAGAATCCCTACTGGATCAACTACCGCAACCTGCGCAACACGGACAAGAAGCGTTATATGCTGTCGTTTTCGGCCAGCTACGACATCCTCCCGTGGCTGAATGTCGCCGGGCGCGTGCGCCTCGACAATTCGAATTCGCTCTACACGCAGAAACTCTATGCCTCGTCGAATACGACCATCACCGACGGCGGCAAGAACGGCCATTATACCGAGGCCCGCGCTTACGACACGCAGACCTACGCCGATCTGATGGTGAACATCAACAAGACTTTCGGCGAGGATTGGTCTCTGAACGCGAATATCGGCGCCTCGATCAACAATATCAAGACCGACGAACTGTCGTACCGCGGCCCGATCCAGGAAAACGGCCTTCCGAACGTATTTAACGTCTTCGACCTCGATGACACGAAAAAACGTGCGGAAAAAACCGGCTGGCACGACCAGACCCAATCCATCTTCGCCTCGGTCGAAGTAGGTTGGAAACAGATGCTTTACCTCACGGTGACGGGGCGTAACGACTGGGCTTCGCAACTGGCCAATTCGCCCGAGTCGTCGTTCTTCTACCCGTCGGTGGGCCTTTCGTGGGTTCCGACGGCGACATTCAACATGCCGGATGCGATCAGCTATCTGAAGATCCGCGGTTCGATCGCCTCGGTAGGTATGCCGTTCCCGCGTCACCTGACGGTTCCGACCTACGAATACGACGCCACGAACAAGGTGTGGAAAGACAAGACGCACTATCCCATCGGCGACCTGAAACCCGAGCGCACCATCACCTACGAGGTGGGTCTGGATGCCCGTCTGTGGCAACACATCAATCTTTCGGCTTCGTGGTACCGGGCCGATACGAAAAATCAGACCTTCGACCCGTCGCTGCCGCCCTCGTCGTCCTATACGACCATCTACCTGCAAACCGGCCATGTCCGCAATACGGGTGTCGAACTCTCGCTCGGGTACGATAACCAATGGCGTGACTTTCGCTGGACGACGAACTTCACTTATTCGTGGAACAAGAACGAAATCCGCGAACTTGCGGCTAATGCCGTAAACCCCGTGACGGGCGAATCTCTGAATCTCACCAAGCTCGACATCAAGGGATTAGGCAAGGCGAAATATATTCTTAAAGAAGGCGGTACGTTGGGAGACCTTTATACGACGTCCAATCTGCGGTATAATGAAAACGGCTATGTCGAAGTGGACAATGCCGGTAACTTACAGGTTACCGATGAGGGTGAGGATATCTATTTAGGTTCGGTGTTCCCGGATGCCAATCTCGCATGGCGTAACGATTTCAGTTGGAAGGGCATCAATCTCGGCGTGCTGTTCACAGCCCGTCTGGGCGGTGTCTGCTACTCCGCGACGCAGGCCAATTTGGATCTGTACGGCGTTTCGGAGGCTTCGGCCGCTGCACGTGATGCCGGCGGCGTGCTGATTAACGGCCGTGAGATGGTTGATGCGCAGAAGTGGTACCAAGCCATCGGCTCGCAGTCCGGTCTGCCGCAATATTATCTCTATTCGGCGACGAACGTCCGTTTGCAAGAGCTTTCGCTGGGTTACACCCTGCCGACAAAATGGTTCCGCGACAAGATGCGCATGACCGTCTCGTTCGTAGGGCGTAACCTGTGGATGATCTACTGCAAGGCGCCGTTCGACCCCGAAGCCGTCGCCTCGACGGGACTGAACTATCAGGGCATCGACTATTTCATGATGCCTTCGATGCGCAGTCTCGGTTTCAATGTCAAATTCCAATTCTAAAGCGCAGAAACTATGAGAAAGATCAATATGAGCTGGCAGTCGGTGTTGCTGTCGGTCGCGCTGCTCGGATTGGCTGCCTGCACCGGTGATTTCGAGGACATCAACCGCAATCCCAATCAGGTTACGGAAGAACAGATGGATGCCCTCAATTACAAGACCGGCACGAAATTCAAGTCGCTGCAGAGTCTTGTGATTCCCGTGCAGGAGCACATGTACCAGTTCAACGAATCGCTTTCGGGCGGGCCGTTCGGCGGTTACATCGGTGCTACGGTCGATACATGGCAGACCAAGTTCGAGACCTATAATCCCTCGGCCGACTGGCGCAAATGGCCTTTCGCCAACGTCATCACCGAGACCTATACCCCCTATAAGGGCATCGTCAACGGCACGGAAGACGAAGTGGCCATCGCTTTCGCCCGCCTGTTGCGAGTGGCCATCATGCACCGTGTGACGGACTCCTACGGTCCGATTCCCTATTCGAAGCTGGAGAGCAACGAGTCGGTCTATGTGGAGTACGATTCGCAGGAGGCGGTCTATACGAAGATGTTCGAGGAGCTGGACGAGGCTATCGAGATACTGGGCCGCAACACGACGCTCCCAGCCGAAGCATGGAGCCGCTACGACGGCGTCTATTACGGCAATATCGCGCAGTGGCTCAAATATGCCAATTCGCTCAAGTTGCGCATGGCCATGCGTTTGTCGTATGTGAAGTCCGACGTCGCCCGTGCGAAGGCCGCCGCGGCTATTGCCGGGGGTGTTATCGAGGCTAATGCCGACAATGCGGCGATGCACGCCGCGGAGAACCGCACGACGCTCATCTACAACGACTGGGGAGACCACCGTGTCGGAGCCGACATCCTCTGCTACATGAACGGCTACAAAGACCCGCGTATGGAGAAGATGTTCCTTGCGAATGATGTCGGCGACTATGTGGGTATCCGTATCGGCATCGATGTGACGAGCAAGTCGCAGGCCGTGTCGAAGTATTCGAATATGATCGTTGCGAGCGATACGCCCTACCTATGGTTCAATGCCGCCGAGGCAACGTTCCTGCGTGCGGAATATGAATTGCGCTGGGGCTCGGAAGAAACGGCACGGTCACTCTACGAAGCAGCCGTAAGGCTTTCGTTCGAGGAGCGCGGTGCCAGCGGCGCCGACGCCTATCTGGCCCAGACTGACGTCAAGCCCGCGCCCTACACCGATCCTGTCGGCAACTACAGCGCGATGGCCCAGAGCGACATCGGGATTCCGTGGGTCGACGGAGCCGAGAACTTCGAACGCAACCTTGAACGCATCATCGTGCAGAAATGGATCGCCATCTTCCCGCTGGGCGTCGAGGCGTGGTCGGAGCACCGCCGCACGGGCTATCCGAAACTGCTGCCCGTGCCCACCGACAAGTCGGGCGGCACGGTGGACGTAGCGCAGGGTGCACGACGCCTGCCTTACCCCGTCGAGGAGTACCAGCAGAACAACGCCAACCTTCAGTTGGCCATCCAGACGCTCGATGGCGAGCAGCAGAACGGCAACCGCACGGGCGACGTCATGGGAACCCGTGTATGGTGGGATTGCAAATCTTATAACAACTAACAGCTATGAAACAGAACTTTATATTCACGCTGCTGGCGCTGTTTTCGATGCTGTCGCTCGTCTCGTGCAGCGACTGGACGGAAACGGAGGCACTCGACAGTACGGTCAAAAAGCCTTGGGAGCAAGATCCTGCCCTATGGGCCGAGTACACCGCGACATTGAGGGCCTACAAGCAGTCGGAGCATTTCATCGTCTATGCCCGCATGCACAATTCTCCCGAGAAAGCGACCGGAGAGCAGGACTTCATGCGCTGCCTTCCGGATTCGCTGGACATCGTGACGCTGACCAACGCCGACAACTTCTCGAAATTCGACGCCGAGGACATGTCCGTCATGCACGAGAAAGGCACGAAGGTGCTCTATCAGATCGACTATGCCGCTCGTGCGGAGGAATTCGCCGATGCGGCGGCGCTCGACGCCTACTTGGATAAGGTCGTCGTTGCCGTCGCTGCCAATGGCATGGACGGCTACTCGTTCACGACCGACCCGTTGGCTGCGGATGCCACGGCTCGCATTATTGATAGGCTTGCCACGGCCAGAACTGACGGTCAGCTCCTCGTTTTCGAGGGTAATCCCCTGTCGCTCGCTGCCACCGACCGTGCAAAGATGGATTACGTCATCCTCGATACGGAGAAACTCGAAAATGTTTTGGATGTGAGACTCCATGCCCTGCACGCTGTTAACTATGCCGGCATCGAGGCCAATCGGCTGCTGCTGACCGCCGAAATCAATGCGGCGCTGTTTGATGAAGACCGCACCGAGCACGCCGCCGTCGACGAAATGTCGCGCCGCGTCGTCGAACTCGGGCCTTATGCGGGGCTTGCGGCTTACAATATTGCCGAAGATTACTACCATTCCGAGATGAACTACCAAACCATCCGGCAGGCGATACAAACGTTGAACCCCTCTAAATAAAGACAGTCATGAACATGAAAAAGATACTAATGGCGGTTCTCGTTTCGCTTGTGGCTTTCACGGCCTGCGAGAACTACGGCGATGACAATCACAAGTTCGACAATGTCGTATACCTCGACGTCGCTTCGACGAGCGACGCACAGCTCACGACCTTCAGCAACACCCGGGCTACCTACGATTGCGCGTTGCAGGCGGTACTGACATATCCGGCAGGACAGGATGTGGCGGTGACGCTCACGGTCGACCCGTCGCTCGTCGGGACGTACAATGCCCGTTACGGTACGGAGTGGACGATGCTCGATTCAAAATATTATTCTTTGCTGTCCGAAACTGTGACCATTCCGGCAGGGAAGACGACCTCCGATGCTGTCACGCTGCGCCTCCGTGAACTCACCGGAGAAGGAGATGAGCAGACCGGAGCTTTGCCAATCGACGAAACCTATCTGGTTCCAGTACGCATCGGTAGCGCATCGATCGATGTGTTGCACGGCTCCGACGTGGCTTACTACGTCGTCAAACGCTCCTCGGCCATCACCGTCGCGGCACAACTTACGGACAACTGGATCGAGTTCCCGACCCTCGATAAGTATTCCGAAAGCAGCAAGGATTGGAACGGCCTGCGGGCTGTGACCTACGAGGCCCTGATTTACATCGACGAATTCGTGAAAACCAATACTGAAGGCAATCCCGTCAACATCTCGTCCGTCATGGGCGTTGAGCAGTACCTGCTGCTGCGTATCGGCGATACGAATTTCGAGCGCGAACAGTTGCAGTTCGACGGTTCGGGCAGTGGCTCGGGCTTCGGCAAGATTCCCGGACGCGACGCGATGAAGCATCTCGAAACGGGGCGCTGGTACCATGTGGCCTGCACCTACGACCAGAATACCCGCACGGCCCGCATCTACGTCGACGGGCAGATTCAGAGCGAAGTCACGGGCGTGGGCATCACGACGCAGAACGATAAGAACTGCATCAACTTGGCCATGCGGGCGCTCTACGACCTGTGGAACACCGCTCCCGAGGGCGACAAGGCCCAGTACGAAGAACTGGGGTACGATGGCCTGAGCGAGGCCTATCAGTTCTTCATCGGCCGCTCCTACGACGACTATCGGCCTCTGAACGGCAAGATCGCCGAGGCGCGTGTATGGTCTGTGGCCCGCACGCCGGAACAGATTTGGGAAAATATGTATGAAATCGAAAACCCGGAGAACGATCCGACGCTTTTGGGGTATTGGAAATGCAACGATGCCTCGGGAAATACGGTCAAGGACTATTCGATGTACGGCAACGACGGCGTCGCCAAGTACGACATCATTTGGCCGCAGGGCATCGAGATCCCGAAACTTAACGAAAACAACGAGTAACTATGAAGACGATTTTTGATTTGCAAACAGGGGTGGTAACGCTTCTCTGCACGGCGGCACTCGCGGGCCTTACGGCCTGCGAGGCCGATCCCGTGATGCAGGAAAGCGGGAAGTTGCCCGACAAAGGTTCCATCGAAGAGGTTCATGTGATGTTGTGCAGCAGCAATTCCGTGGAAAATAGGGTCGATGTGCTGCTGACCGAAGGAGGGGTTATGACGAAGAACTTCTACTTGAGGCAGACACAGCCGGCGGCAGCGGGATATTCGCTCGACGCATGGTGCGATGCATCTTTGCTCAATGACTACGATGCCGGAGATGAAATCGAACGAACGCTGCTGCCGGAGGCGAATTACGAGTTCCCCGACGGCAAGACGCTCGACCTCTCGGCCGCAACGCAGCGTTCGGAATTGAAACGTATCAAGTTCTCGGCAAGCGGACTTGCCGCCGGGGAATATGTACTACCGCTTACGGTCGCTGCACAGGACGCACCGGACGCGGACAAGACGCTTTACTACAACGTTTCGGTTCGCCAACCCTACACCGACGAATACACCCTGCACGACGGCCACGACCTGTTCTTCGTGTTCTATGTCAATACGAACGATTTTCAGCCGCTGTTGGCGCAGGACTACATCATGCGGAAGAAAGTGGCACGCGGCACGACCGTGGCGTGGTACGGTACCGTAGGCAACATCGTCAACCTGCGCACTGTCCAGGTCGGCTACGATGCTGCAGCCGGCCGCGCCCTGCTTGATCTCGGAACCGACATGACTTATGTGCTCAGCCAATCGACGAAATATATCCGTCCGTTGCAGGAACACGGACGCAAGGTATGTATCAGTATCGAAGGCGGAGGCAAGGGGCTCGGGTTCTGCAACCTCACCGATGCTCAAATCGAAGACTTCGCAGCGCAGGTCAAGACCGTTATCGAACAATACGAACTCGACGGTGTAAACCTCTGGGATCGAAATTCCGGCTACGGCAAGGAGGGTATGCCGGCCGTGAACACGACCTCCTATCCGAAGCTCATCAAGGCATTGCGCGAGGCACTTGGCACGGAAAAATTACTGACGGTCACGGTTTACGAGGAGCCGACCGCTACTTTCTGGGATACGGAAGCGACGGGCGGAATCGCCGTCGGCGATTACATTGACTACGCATGGTCGGGTTACAACAGCAACAGCGAGGCCCCGCAGCTGCTCGACCCGTGGCATCCCGAACTGGAGTATGTATCCACCTATACGCAAAAGCCGATTGCCAATCTGCCCAAGGATCGGTACGGCTGCATCAACTTTCCCATCTATCCTGCTGCCCAAACGGAAGAAGAGGCCATGATGCGGGAGCCTAGATTCCTTTTAGATTGGACTCCTAATTATAAGCCTAACAACATCATCGTCTTCGACGATTTGCACAGCAATCTCCAGGACAGTTACGAAGCTTTTTGGGACAATACGTTTGCAGCGTGTTGCACTTTTATGGATCCAGAAAACAGCTATTTGCTCGGAAGCAAAAAAGGATACACCTATCTGTTGGATATGAACAGACTCTGGACATTATCCGAGGGTATTCAGAATTACGGCAAATGGCTGAAAGATTGGAATTGATAAAAACGGTCGACAAAAAACACCTATGTTCTTCCATTTTATCCTCTCACAGCTCTTTAACCGGAGCAAAAACAATTAAAATTCAAATCAAAATGAAACAAAACTTCATATTATTCGCAACACTGGCAGCCAGTGCAGCGATGATGATCTCCTGCCAGCAGGCAGAAGAACCGACGATGGACAAGGCCCAGGAACCTGTCGTCAAAACACGTGCTTACGGGGACAAAACTCCGAAGGTCACCATTTATGTCGAGACCAACGACGTGAACCCGCTTAATGCCGGCGACTACCTGCTCTCCGACGGTTCGGCCTATGCCGATATCGTGGAGTTCTTCGCCGCCAATCTCAACAAGGAGACGGTCAACGGAGTAGTGCGTCCGACCCTCTATCTGAACGACAAGATGACCAACCTGCTCGAAAACGGCGGTGCTGCCACCTATGTAGCCGGTCTGCAGGCTAAGGGCATCAAAGTCGTGCTCACCATCCTGCCTAACTGGCAGAATATCGACTTCACGAGTCTCAATGACACGCAGGCCGATCAGCTTGCAACGATTCTCGCCTATGCCGTAAATAAGTACGGACTCGACGGTATCGGATTCGACAACGAGTACGGCGGCACGGTGACCTCCGTTTCCGGTTCGTATGGCAACCTGATCACCAAACTGCGCGCCAAGCTGCCCGCCGGCAAGTTGATTACCCTCTTCCAGTACAATATCGGCTACAATCAGATCAACGCGACAGCCGGAGCCAAGCTCGACCATGTCTATTCCAACTTCGGTTACAACACGTATATCAGCACTTCCGGCGTAACCAAGGAGCGCTATGCACCGTTGTCGATCAATCTGGGTTCCATCGGTAGCAATGTATCTTATTATGGGGATAGAGCCTATGATTTGACCGAGGCCGGTTACGGTGGAATCATGCACTTCAACCTGCGTACGAGAACCGATTCCGATCCGCTGTCGCTGTTCAATTCCATTGCCGATGGAGCTTGGGAGGAAACCGTTACTTGCGAGAATGGTAACCGCCCGCAGGACTGGACGTTCGTCAGCAGCGGTTATACCATCACCTACGACGAGGCTACGGCCGAATAACTCCTCTGAGATGTATTTTGTTGACCTGTTTAGAATCGGTTGAGCATCTGTAAGCGCCCCGATTTTGACCCGCACATCTTTTGAGGTGTGCGGGTGTTTTTAACTTTCGGATAAAAAAGCCGTTCGAAGAATATTCGAACGGCAATAAGAAAATATCCGGATGTAAATGTTGACCGATTCAGAATGTGAGCATCTGTAAGTCTTTTTGTATTGAAAAATTCACTTTTAATGAATCGTAACCGGTATTTTCTTTATGAAACGCATAAATTATAAATTTATTGTAGCAAAATCAAACTTCTCGGTTAAACCATAAATGAAATAGCATAAAATAAAAGCACGGACTTAACCTATTGACACCTGAGGAATGCTACAACCCGATGAACAGATAGGAGAAGCCCGTGCTGTTTTTTGCACGATTTCCCCTATCATCCCGTCCATCTTGTCTTTGTAGCATTTTCAGGTGTCGATGACAGGATTCGACAGCTATTCGCCGTTTGGCAAAGATAAGAAAATTATCCTACAGATACAATATATGCAATTTAATTCATTGTAATAAACGACAAATATAGATGGACAAATTGTTGCATACATCTTTGTTCAGAGCCATCTTAAAATCATTGAATCGAAAAGTTGTTTCTGAAAAAAGGCTGCAAACTTACTTTTTGAAATTTGCCCGCCTCATTACAGCACTTTGCGATGACACAGATTGTCTGTCGGCATTACATACGTTAAATTATACGCAAATCCAGTTTCGATTTCTGCTTTCTCGAATTCATGAACCGTCCGTTTCGCTTCCGCCATATATACACCGGGTTGTCGACATGACTCTCGAATTTATCTGCTTGGAAAAAGAGTTGTTATATCATCGTATTGAACACCCGCGATCTTTCATATCTGAACCTGCATTTACTTCACCGCTCCATTGGTCCAAACACTATCCTGCGATCAGCGTTTCGGAAATCCTTTGCGGACTCGATCGGATGACTCCACCTCCTTTCGTGCTGGCAGATGGTTCGACAGCTCCATTCAATTTGGTTGTTCGGGTCTTCGAGAATACATTGCATGTTAAACTCGGCGATCCGACTGATGTCAAACGCCGTGTTCTGGAACGCAAGAAAGATCGCACAAAATTTACCGATGCACTGCTTTATTCCTTGAATAAGGAAGATGAATGATTTTTTTCGATTTTTTATATCCGGGCGGATATCCGGACATGTAATTGGGTATCCTGAAAATTCCTATTTTTGCAAAGCAAACCAACCAATTCTGTGTAAGTCGAATTATGGAAAACTTGGACAAAAGCCAATTTATCGTCCTGCTCGAAACATCTCTCAACCGACGATTACTGTCCCCTGAGCAGAAGACTCTCGACGCTGCCTATGAAGATTACATCGACCTGCTGCACGGTCTTACTGTTCAATCCTGTAAATCGTCCCTCGACCTGCTGCACGAACTTGCCCGCCTCCAATCCTGCCTGATGCGGTTGCAGGAGCGAATTGTCGAAAAGGAATCTCCGCAAGTGTTGTTGCTCAAATCGGCGCTTCTATTGACGAATTTCGAGATCCGTTTAGTCTTTACCCGGGTTCGTTATCCGTCCATCGCCGCCCCGGTGTCGGTCGAAGTCCCCAAGTCGCCGCTGTTCCTCTCCGAGCAATTCACACCTACGGATATCATGGAGCTTGCTACGGCCCTGCAACTCTCCGGAGCCATACGCCGCATCGACGGCACACGGATCGATCTGGCGACACTTGTCGATGTGCTTTCCGGAACTTTCAACGTCCGTATCAACAACCCGGAGCAGTGCCGCCATACGCTCATCAACCGAAAGTTGCGTCTGACGCATTTTCTCGACATCCTGCGCAACAATCTGATTGCCTACAGCCAGCGATAGGCAGTCTGTTTTTATTCAGCATCACGCTCCGGGGATTCATCTCTCGGAGCGTTCTTTATGCGGTGCGGACAGTGACGGACTGGAGCGGACATGGGTACCTGTTTTTCTGCCGGAGATGTATCTTCGGGACTTTTAATATTCTCTGCCATGCAACAGGAAGATGATTTGAAAGCCCTTGAAAATATCGTGCAGTTCGCCCGCGGGCTGGGCGTGTTTTTTTTGGTGCTGCACGTGTATTGGTATTGCTACGAATGGCTCTCGTCATGCGGCCTGACCTACGGTTATGCCGACCGTCTCCTGCTCGATATCCAGCGGACAACTCTTCTTTTCTCCTCTCCCGTCATTACGAAACTCTGCGCCTTTCTGTTCCTCGCGCTTGGCTGCTACGGCACGAAGAGCGTCCGCAACGGCAGGGTCGACAGGCGGCATATCGTCGCTGCCGCCTGCCTCGGCTTCCCGCTGTTCTTTCTGAACGGCTTTCTGCTGTCGCTGCCCGCTGGGATCGGCTTCCAGGGCTGGAGCTACACGCTGACCCTTGGTGCGGGCTACCTCAGCCTGCTGGCCGCCGGCGTGTGGCTGCGGCGATTGATGAAACAGCCGCTTATGGACGATCCTTTCAATGACAATAACGAAAGTTTTCTTCAGGAGGAACGTTGTATTGACAACGATTGCTCGGTGAACTTACCTACGCGTTACCGCTATAAAGGACAATGGCGGAACGGGTGGATATCGGTTGTAAACGTCTACCGTTCAACGGCCGTTATCGGATTGCCCGGCTCCGGGAAAAGCTACGCAGTACTGAACAACTATATCAAACAGCATATCGAGAAGGGATTCTCGATGCTCATCTATGATTATAAGTTCGACGATTTGACGCGCATCGCCTATAACCACTTGCTCCGGCATCTGGACAAATACACCGTCAAACCGAGATTCTGCATCATCAACTTCGACGATCCCCGCCGCTCGAACCGCTGCAATCCCATCGACGCCCGCTTCATGGACGATATCTCGGATGCCTACGAAAGCGCCTACGTCACGCTTTTGAACCTCAATAAGACGTGGGTGGACAAGCAGGGTGACTTCTTCACCGATTCGGCCGTCATTCTGCTGGCGGCGATCATCTGGTACCTGAAAATCTATGACAACGGACATTATTGTACCTTCCCGCACGCCATCGAGTTTCTGTGCCAACCTCTCGAAAAGATTTTCCCGATTCTTTCATCTTATCCCGAACTGGAAAACTACCTCTCACCCTTTATGGATGCGTGGAAAAGCAATGCGCAGGATCAGTTGCAGGGACAGGTGGCATCGGTGAAAATCCCGCTCTCGCGTATGATCTCTCCGCAGCTCTATTGGGTGCTTACGGGCAATGACTTTACACTCGACATCAATAACCCTGAGGAGCCGAAAATCCTCTGCATGGGCAACAACCCCGACCGGCAGAGCATCTACGGCGCGGCGCTGGGACTCTATAATTCGCGCCTTATCCGGCTTATCAATAAAAAGGGGAAATTGAAATCGTCGCTTATCATCGACGAACTACCGACGATTTATATCCGGGGGCTGGATAACCTCATAGCCACGGCCCGCTCGAACAAGGTCTCCGTCTGTCTGGGATTTCAGGACTTTTCGCAGTTGGAGCGCGACTACGGGGAGAAAGAGGCCAAGGTCATCACTAATACTGTGGGCAATATCTTCTCGGGACAGGTCGTGGGCGACACGGCCCGCACCTTGTCGGAGCGTTTCGGCAAGATCGTGCAACTGCGCGAGTCGCACTCGGTATCGAACGAGAACGTCACCACCTCGACCAATACGCAGTTGGAAACACTGATCCCTGCCTCGAAAATCTCCAACCTCACGCAGGGCATGTTCGTCGGCTCGGTCGCCGACAACTTCGACGAGCGTATCGAGCAGAAGATCTTCCATGCCGAGATCGTCATCGACAACGATAAGGTCAAGGCGGAAACAGCAGCCTATGTCCCCATTCCCGAAATATCCTCTTTTGTCGGTGAGGACGGCAAGGATCACATGGAGGAGATCGTCAAAGAGAATTATTACCGTGTCAAAGCCGACGTTGCGGAGCTTGTCCGCCGGGAGATCGCACGTATCGAAGCCGATCCGGATCTCGCGAAACTTTTACCCAAGAAAAAACCGTAATTTTTGCCTCGGTGCGGACTGGAGCGGACTGGAGCGGACATGGGCATCGTTTCGGAAAACATGCTTCTATATTCGCGGCATGAACCTTTTGTTTCACTTAAAACATTTTGTGTTATGCCCGAAGAAAATCAGAATCAAAAACCGATTCAGACCCCCGAACAGGCCGATCCGAAGTACAAGGAAACGCTCCTGCTCTACAACGAGCAGAACGGCGCCGTGGAGGCCGTCTCCGACCTCAAACAAAGCGGTAACCAATACAAGGTTACGACGACGCAACCGCTCACGGCCAACAAACCGGCGTTCTACGAACTTCGCAACAGCTCCGCAGTCGCGGCCTTCATCAAGGGCTTCATGTCGCAGGAGAACGCCAAGCCGTTTCATTTTCTGAAAGTCGCCGCCGACAAGGCCAGCGAAGTCACACAATCGCTGCTGCGCCTTGCCGACAATCCCAAAGACCCTGAGGGCCTCAAAGCCCTTTACGATCATCGCGTCACCTCGTACCAACTCGAAAAGGTCAAGTTCGACACTCCGGATCTGAAGTTGCAGGAGCTGAAAGAGATGGGTATCATCGTTACTCCCAAAGAACTGGAGGCGATGAAGCACGGCCTTCCGACGACGGACCTGCATGACGTGACCCTCAAGATCGGCAATATTCCCGTCGCAGGTCAGTTCGCCCTGCATCCCTATAAGGACATGAACGGTGATGTGCAGGTCGGTCTGACGAGTGCCCTTCCGCGTCCGGAGTTCGAGCGCGAAGAGTACCGGATGATGTTCTCCACGAGTGAGAAGGAGCAGCTGTTGGCCGGAAAGACCCCCGACCGGCTGTACGAACTTCCCAATCCGCACACGGGAGAGAAGGAATGGTGCTTCGCCACGCTGAATCCCGCGACGAACCGCCTTGTCACCATTCCGAAAAACGAAGTTCCCGATCTGCGTTATTTCAACGGCGTGCGTCTGGATGATACGCAGCAGAACGAACTGGCTCTGGGCGGCCGCGTCTTCGTCGAAGGCTGCTCCATGCGCGGCAGCGACATCACCTATTCAGGCAAAGTGGGCTTCGATGTCCTCTCGAACGAATACAAGATGACCGACTACCAGTTCAGCCGCCCCTATATCTCTCCGCAACTCGACAAACAGCTCGACGACCGTCAGCGCACGGCCCTGCTGAGCCCCGAAGGTCTGGATTGTTCGAAAGAGAAGGAACATCCCATTCTGGGCAAGAACGGCAAGGCGCTGAATTGTATCCTGCGTATCGACCCCCGCTCGAACGGCGTGGTCTACGATTTCTCGCAGCAGCGCCGTCAGGAGCAACAGGAAAAGCAGGAGCAGAAGGCCGAGAAAGCGCAGGAGCAGGCTCCGGATCAGGGTCAGGGCCGCGGTCGCAAACGCTAATCCGCTCCTGCGATGGAAACCCCCGATGAAAAATGGTTCCGGGAGCGCCTGCGGCATTTCCTCGAAATACGCCATCCTCCGCGTCAGTTCCACCATGTGATGATCGAACGGCGCAGCCGTCTGGCCTTCGAAAGCTACGCACAAAGCGTCGAGCTGGGAGTGCCTGCCGCTTCGGCTGTCCGTGCCGCCGACAAAGTCCTGTTCCGGGGCCTGCTTTTCTCGAAATACGACACCGTTCACCTGATTCTCACCACGGACTTTCCGGCTATTCCGGAAAACCAACGGCAGGAGATCGCCCTGCGACTGGTGCGTATCTGCGCTCCGATCTTTCGGGCCTACGATCTGAAAGACGACTTTTCGGAACGCCCGGAATTCCGGCAGCTCAAAGAAGAACTCCGCACCGGTATCCGCAGCTGGATCGATGAGAACGGCGTTCCCGGCTACCGCAGCCCGGCGCGCAAGGAAAAGCCGCCTGCCCCATACTCCGAACAACCCCGATATTCAAAACGCAACAAGCGTAAGTAGTTCATTCACTTAATTTCTTATTACCTTATGAAAAAGATTCTTTTTGCAGCGACCGCTCTGGCCGCCGCCCTGTTCGCCTCGTGCGACAAAGACAATGACACAATCAACCCCGCGCTGCCTGAGACCTCCGACGGCGCACGGATCGCCATCACGCTCACCGGAGCGGACGAGGCCGACACCCGCGCGTTCTTCGACGCTTCGGCCAAGGCCGAGTCGTGGGAATCCTCGCTCTCGTCGCTCTCGGTCTTCGCCTTCGACAATAGCGGAGCACTTATCATCCGCCGTGACTTCACTTCGTCGGAGCTCGCTTCCAAATCGGCGACCTTCGCGCTTCCCAAATCTGCGGCCGGCACCGAGTGCTCATTCTACGCCGTAGCGAACTACGACGCCTCGTCGGCCAAGACCCGCGCAGCCCTTACGGTCCTCGTGGAAAAGTCGGCTGCCGACTATAACGGCACCTTCGCCGAAGTGTCCTCCGCGGCCAAACGTTCGGGCGGCTTCGTGATGTCGGGCTCGACATCGAAAACCATCGGCGCCGTGAATTCCACGACGTCGGTAGGCATCACGCTCAAACGTACCGTAGCCAAAGTGGCCCTCCAGACGACCATAGACCCGTCGTTCGCCGACAAGTACGCCGGAGAGCTCACGATCAACTCCGTAAAACTCTCCAAGGCAGCCTCTCAGTCTTCGGTCGTAGCCGGCACGCCGACGCCCGGGGCCATGAGCTACACGCATACCCAAACCCTCGCCGCGGCATCGGGTAAATACAACGCCCTGTTCTACTGCTTCGAGAACGGCTCTTTAACGGCAGGAAACCGTGTGCTGCTGGAAATCAACGCTACATACGATCTGGACGGCAACGGCTCGACCACGGACGACCGCTCGGAGGTGACCTACTCGGTGGAGCTGACGGGCAAGGCCGCGGGCGAGATCCTGCGCAACGGCTACTACCGTATCGCGGCCAATATCACAGGTCTCGTAGGTCAGGATTGCGCCGTGACGGTGACCGTCGCCGACTGGGAGACACCCGTCACGCAGTCCGTCGAACTGGGAGCATAGTCCGCATGTCGTACCGGGTTCCGTCCTGTGTTTCGGGCGGAGCCCTTTTTCTTTCAAAGCTATGAAAAGATTATTATATATCCTGTCGATAAGTCTTGCCGCGACCCTTATGGGCTGCATCGCCGAAGACAGGTCGGCATGCCCTCATCCCCGCGGCGTTTCGGTTCGGCTGACAGTATGTCCCGACCCGATGACGGCCGTAACCCGCACTACGGACGAAGAGGCGCTCCGCGACCTGAACCTCTATCTCTATGACGATGACGGCGAGATCGTCCTGCACCGCTACCAGAGCTCTTCGACGCTGCGCTTCACGTCCTTGCCCGGCAACTACCGGATGCGTATCGCCGCCAATATGGGCCGTGACCTTGGTGAGAATCCCGCATCGGAAGACTTCACCGTTACGCACGCCGACGAGTACGATACGCTGCCGATGTCCTATGAGGGCGACGTTACGATCACGTCCTCGTCCGGCGGTATTCTGACACTTCCGGTCGTGGAGGTGCAGCGTGTCGTGACGAAGGTATCCTACGATATCGCCGTCAAACCCGCAGACATCGAGCTTCGCTCCGTGCAGCTTTGTTCCGTGCCGCGTGCGGTGTCGGTCTTCGACGTGGCGGCCCGGCCGTCGGACGCCCCCGACGACTACACGGACTGCCCGGAAAGCGGGATTTCGGGACAGCATATTTCGGGGAACTGCTATCTGCTTCCGAATATGCAGGGCACGGTTCCGTCCATTACCGACCAGCGCGATAAGAATCCGGACAATGCCCCCGCGAATGCGTCGTATCTTCTGATCCGGGCTGTACGGGGAGCTAAGGTATTGGCCTATTACATTTACCTGGGCGATAACAACACCACGGATTTCAATGTCCGGGCCAACGTACATTACCGGCTCGCGATTTCGATCCTTGGCGACAGCGAGGTCGACACCCGTGTCAGCAGCTATACGCTCAACGTCTATGACTCTTACGCGGAAAATGCGATCGGCGGCTACTGCACATACGACGTGATGGGCGAACTGTTCGTCGAGGTGGAGGGCGATCCGGCGCCCCTGACGCTGCGGGGACACATCACGGCCTCGCAGGGCGACAGGGATCGCCTGCTCGTGGACGATGCTTCCATCGGCACGGGCCGCGATCTGGAGCTTGCGAACCAACCGGGGCTGAATGAATATTTCCTTTACTACGACCTTCCGGTCTATACTACGGCGAACTCCCAAGTAGTCTATACCGTAACGGTCGAAGACGATGCGGGCCTTGCGCAGTCGTTCGACTTCCGCCGCCGCTTTGCAAACCGCCTTCAGGTCGTCGTCGAGACT
>OHDC01000488.1_pt1 | contig 23669 bp, 13 predicted proteins | sample 1566851 | NCBI WGS metagenome assembly OHDC01 (sample SAMEA3879590, study PRJEB24766) | human gut metagenome | biome: human-associated habitat; feature: feces | place: USA | collected 1985/1987 | reverse complement strand
ATCATATTTCGTCTGTACCGTTTTTCTTTTCATAAACCTATAAAATCACGACTTGTGAGAGGGCGCTGATATCTGCCCTTCGCAACCTGTAAAAACACTACAGAATCTGCGCTTTCTTTCACGCAAAATAAACCTGCTTTCTCTCATCCTATTTTATTTTGTAGACTCCTTAAGGACAACTTCGTATGGAAGCAATGTTCTTGTCTCCACTTCCGCACCCTCGATCACATCCAATACCGTTTTACATGCAACCATGCCAAGCTCTTTCGCATCAAAAGAAAGTGATGTAATGGACGGCACATTATTTTCCAGTACGGAGCTGTTATAAAAAGATGCCACACGGATATCTTTTGGAACCTTGACATTCTTTTCACGCAGCTTTTTCAATACCCTGCTGCACACCGCATCGTCCATACACAAAATACATTCTGCCTTTCGCTCGAGTACCTCTTCCACGATCTTGTCGATCACCACATGATTATCAAGATTTAAAAAAAGCATTGTCGGATCAATGACCTCACCCATTTTTTCATAAGCTTCCCGGAATCCCCGCAGACGGCTCTGTGTGACCACATGGTTCTCATCTCCGCCGATCAGTGCAATACGCTTCATTCCCTTCATTAAAATAATGGATGTAAGTTCTTTACACGCACTTTTGTGATTGTGGTCGATCTGGATCACACCTGTATAATTGGAGGAACCGATCGTCACAAATGGTACTTTTTTTTCCTGAAGATACTCAATCTGCCGGTCCTCCACAAACGTCCTCATCAGGATCACACCATCTACTTTACGGTTTGAGATAATGCGCTCTAACGAGGAGATATCGTTATTTTTACAGATGGAAAGCAGGATATCATACTCCATAATTCCGGCGATCTCCTGAATCCCGAATAAGCATTCCTGAAAGAACGTGAGATCCACAACATCATATTCTCCCGGCATGACCACACAAAGATTATATGTTTTTGACTGCGCCAGCCCTTTGGCGATAACGTTTGGCTTATAGTCATGCTCCTCAATATATTTTAATACACGGTCTCTCGTCTCCTGCCCGATCCGTCCCTTCCCTGAAATGGCTCTTGAGACAGTGGTTTTTGAAACACCAAGTGCTTCTGCCACATCTGCGATCGTTATATTTTTCTTCTCTTCATTCCCCATAAAACCCCTTCTTTCCTCAAAGCAGTTACTTCCCCTGAATTGTGTTGTGGCTCCTGCATCGCTCGCGCTCCTGCCACAATGTTACTTTGTCCTGCCCTGATATGCTGCGCATCCTTTGCGCAACAATATTATTATCATCCTATTCCCGAAAAAAAGCAATGACATTTTTACATATTTTCCAAACAATCTTTTGTTTCTGCTCACTTATGCCCTGTTCCGGTAACAATTCTGTTTTTTCGTATCAACATCGGATTTACATTTGTTTTTCCTGATGCTATAATATATTTGCGCAATCGGTTGCGTTATCAGATGATAATATAGAAGATCACACTGATTGTCAACATGAAAATATTTTTTTGGGGGACAATATGAAAACAGACCATTTACTTTTCGGGGCAGCTTATTACTCGGAATACCTTCCATATGACCGCGTGGAAAAAGACATGGAAATGATGGAAAAAGCAGGCATGAACACGATCCGTATCGCAGAATCGACCTGGAGCACCATCGAGCCAAAAGACGGTATCTTTGATTTCACACATCTCGATAAAATGCTTGAGGCGGCTGCACGCCACCATATTTCTGTCATTGTCGGGACACCGACCTACGCCATCCCGGCATGGCTGGCAAAAAAATACCCGGATATTCTGGCTTTGACCAATAACGGTCAGAACATTTATGGTGCAAGACAGAATATGGATATCACACACGCAGGCTATCTGTTCCACTGCGAGCGGGTTATCCGCGCAATGATGGAACATATCAAAGATGTTCCGCATATCATCGGGTTTCAGCTGGACAATGAGACCAAAAGCTACGGCACTGCCGGTCCGCGTGTCCAGGCAATGTTTGTCGATTATTTAAAGGAAAAATACCCGGATATCAATGAATTCAATCGCGAGTTCGGGCTGGACTACTGGAGCAACCGCGTCAACACATGGGAAGATTTCCCGGATATCCGTGGCACGATCAATGAAAGCCTTGCCGCTGAATTTGCCAAATTCCAGCGTCTGCTTGTGACCAGATTTTTAGCATGGCAGGCTGCGATCGTTTCCGGATACAAGCGCCCGGATCAGTTCATCACACAGAACTTCGACTACGACTGGACAGACCATTCCATCGGCTATCAGCCGGAGGTCAACCAGTACGAAGCTGCCAGATGCATGACCGTTGCCGGATGTGACATTTATCATCCTTCCCAGTCACTTCTTACCGGAGAGGAGATCACCTTCTGCGGCAACATCTCGCGCAGCTTAAAGAAAGACAATTACCTTGTTTTAGAGACACAGGCTCAGGGAAATATTGCATGGCTTCCATATCCGGGGCAGCTCAGGCTTCAGGCCTACAGCCACATTGCAAACGGCTCCAACAGTGTCATGTACTGGCACTGGCACTCGATCCACAATGCGATTGAGAGCTATTGGAAGGGCATCCTGTCACACGATTTTTCCGAAAATGAGACTTACCGGGAAGCTGCATCCATCGGCGCAGACTGGAAGCGGATCGGCACCCACCTTAAAAACCTGCAAAAGAAAAACCGTGCTGCCATCCTGCTTGACAATAACTCCCTGACCGGACTGCGTCTTTTCCCATTGAAAGCCCTCGGCAATTACAGCTATAACACTGTTGCCCGCTGGCTTGGTGATGCTCTGTACCATTTAAATATCGAGTACGACATGATCTCCTCTGCGGAACGTGATTTTTCTTCCTACGGGTGCCTGATCGTGCCTGCACTTTACAGTGCTTCCGAAGATCTGCTCACCGCAATTTCTGATTATGTAAAAAACGGCGGACATCTGATCACGACGTTCCGTTCCGGTTTTTCAGATGAACAGTTAAAAATTTATGCGGATACACAGCCTCACATTTTACAGGAATGTCTTGGTATCCACTATGACCAATATACCTACCCGGTGGATGTTTCGGTAACACTGCCTGATTTTATGGCTCATCCATCCTGCTCCGGTCATGAAAATGCGGCTTCCGATGCCGGCTCGTCATGTTCCGATGAATCCTGCACAAACAGCAGCAAATGTCTGCACTGGATGGATCTTGTGACCTGTGATACCGCCACACCGCTCTTTTTCTACGATCACCCGGTCTGGAAAAAATATGCAGCTGCCACAGTCAACCAGTTTGGAAAAGGTTCGGCACTGTATCTCTCCAGCATGTTTGACGGTGCTCTTCTGGAAAAAGTTCTGGTTCATTACTTTGCCTCGCTTCCGGAAACACTTTTAGCACATCCGGAATGCCACTTTCCTTTGATCATCCGGGAAGGTGTCAATGATTTTGGAAAACGGGTACGATTTTACTTCAATTATTCCGGTGAAAAACAGACCGCCATCTGCAAAGGGATCTCTGGCACGGAATTATTGTCCGGCAGAAAAATAATGGAACAGGAAACGCTTCCGCTGGAACCATGGGGCGTGGTGATCGTGGAAGAAAATTAATTTTTCCTTCACATACACAAAATATGCCGCACGAGAAGGTATTTTTTCGTGCGGCATATTTTTTTAGTGCCATCTTATGAATTTCATTTAGAAGTGTTTATTTTTTCTGTATGCGGTTCCCATCAGCGCACAGCCAAACAGTAATAATATCACTGCTGCTGCGATCGGTGTGTTATCCGAAGTCTTCGGACTTGCGATCACACTGCCTGTTGTCTGGCTCATATCTGTGTCATTTAAGACGATGACATAATCGGATGCATGTGAGAACTTAAAGTCTACAGTACCATCTTCTTTTACCTGTGCTGCCTGATAATACTCAAACTTACCGGTTGTCTCATTATAGTAATAAAGATTTGCTATTTTTCCACTGTGGTCCGTGCCAACGGAAAGTCTCAATATTCCCTCAAAACCAAATACTCCGTCATAATTTAAGGAAAGCTGGATGGTTTCATTTCCGTCTGCCAGCGCTGTCACTTTCTGTTTTGGAATATCACTTGTTCCCACAACCAGACCAAGATCGATCGGTGCTGTCACATTACCGGTGATATCTTTTCCATTGATGATCCAGCTGGCCTGATCACTTACCTTGAAGGTTATGTTCATATCTTTTCCTTTGATACTCTCGAACACATTTGCTGGAATCTTTGTTGTCTTTAACAGGTTTACACGGATTTTACTTCCGGTTTTTGCCTTATTCACTGCCTCGATCACATTTGCAAAACTCTCCTCCTGCACGGTTACTTCTGCTACAGCCTGTTCTTCCTGTTTTGGAGTTGTCTGGACTGCAGAATTGACCTGACTGGAATTGTTTCCTGATGTCTGCTGATTTCCGTTATGATCCTCTGTTGTTTTTCCATCTGGCTTTTTATCATCTGTTGTATTATCCGGAGCCGGTTCTGTTTTTGTCTCCGCAGTCAAAACAATTGTTCCACCATCTTTTGCTGCCGGAATGGTAACAGAAACGTTCTGGTCCGCAGAAGCAGTGTAAGTTTTTCCATCATAAAGGTTTTTAAGAACTGTTCCGGCACTCTCTGCTACCGGGATCACTACTTCTTTCTCTGCCTCTTTCACATTCATTCCTACATATAAAGTGCTATTTCCATAACTTCTGCTGATCACTTCATAGCCATCTGCGTCGGAAACTGCAACTGTGCTTCTGTTTCCTCTTGCAAATACATCGGTATATGCATTGCGGATTGCAAGCATTGTCTTGTAATGGTTGTAAATACTGTTGCTGTCTGCTTTCTGTTTTTCCAGCTCCGTCCAGTCAAAGTCGCGGCGGTTTGTCTGGTATGGCCAGTTGTTGGCTCCACCCTGTCCAATCTCCTCTCCATAATAGAGTACCGGCTGGCCTTTTGCGGTAATCTGGAGTGTTGCTGCCACTTTCATCAGGTTATAAGCTTCTTCTTCGCTGATTTTGCTCTCGTTTACAAGTTTATACTGCAGAGTGTCCTCGTCATGGCTGCTCAAAAAGCTTCCCATGACAGCGGTGTTGTTGATCGCACTGTTTCTCTTCTGCAGTGAATTTTCCACGCTGGAAATATTTCCTGTCACAAAGTTCTGTGCAAAATCGTTGAAATCAAAATCAAGAAGTGCATCCATCGTTCCGGTTCCTAATTCTCCTGCATTGTTGGCATATCCTGCACCGGAATACTCTCCTATCATTTTAAAATCAGGATTTACTTTGGTCAGGGAATTTTTAAATGCTGCCCATGTCGTTGTCTCTACATGTTTTACAGTATCCACACGATAATAGTCAATATTGTATTTTGACATCCACTCGGTCTGCCATGTAACAAGCTGGTCTGTCACTGCTTTGTTTTCCGTCACAAAATCAGGCAGATCTGACAATGAATCATATTTATCATCACCACTGATCGTGTTGCTGGAGTCACGGATCATGGAAATACTGTTTCCATCTGCATCTGTTAAAATGCTGTTAAAGTAATCTTCTCTACCGTATCCTGCATGGTTTAATACTACGTCCACCATGATTTTCATTCCCTTGCTGTGGGCAGCATCCAATAATGCTTTGAACTGCTGCTCTGTTCCAAGATGTTTGTTTAACTTTGTGAAATCACTTGCCCAGTAACCATGATAGCCATAGGTAGCGGTATCTGTCTCATTATCATGCTGATCCTCTGTGATATTTTCTACGATCGGAGTGATCCAGATCGTGTTCACACCCAGATCTTTTAAATAATCCAGTTTCTGGTTTAATCCGGCAAAATCTCCACCGTGATAGCTGGAACCGCCTTTTTCTCCAATATTGTAATCGCCCACGCCATATGCGTTATTATTTTCTGCATCTCCGTCAAAGAAACGGTCTGTCACTGCAAAATAAATCACTGCCTCATCCCAGTCAAAATCTCCGGCACTTTTTTTGCGCTCTGTGACGGTAACGTTTGTCGCTGTTGTGTATACATTTCCATAAATATCTTTCACTGTGACCGGAATATTTTTCACGCCTGCTGCAACTGTATTCAGGCAGGAAATTGTTCCTTCCATAAGTTCCGGCTCGATCGCAAACTCTTTTCCCAGTCCCAGCTCACTCAGATCGGCTGTGATTGCAGCAATTTCAGACGTTTCAAGACCTTCTCCGTCTTTTGCAGTCAATTCTACGGATAACACATTGTTGTCATTGTAATCCATTGCATACTGTGATAAAGAAGCCGTTACGCTCACATTTGCTTTTTTGAAGTGGCATACGCTGCATTCTTTTCCATTGCTGTCGTTTGCAGTTACATCATTAAATGCATCTAATTCCTCTTTTCCATTTACCACATAGTAATAATAGTAATCACCCGTGGAAACATCTGTAAGATTGTATACAAAACGATCGTTTTCTGCGTCATAAGCCATTGCATAAGTCTGTCCGTTGATCACAATACTTACATTTCCTTCTAAAGAAGCAAGGTTATTCTCTGCTGCCAGTTCATCATTTCTGTAGTAAAAATGGATTGCATTATTTGCTCCATCCCGCTCAAAGCCTGTGTTGTATGGCAATACTCTTGTGATTCCTTCTCCCTGTGTGAACACTGCTTTCACCACTGACTGGTCTGCCGGGATCGTCACATAATGGTCTCCGCCGTCTTTGTTTGCCCACTCATTGTCAGCAGTACTTTGTCTCATACAGAAAGATAACATCAGATCTGCCTGCGAATCTTTTACCGGAATTTTTGCAACCATTTTTCCATTGATGTCTGCAAATGCTACAGATACATCAGAGCCAAATCCACTGTTCCAGGTGTAAATGTTCCAGCCTGTGTAGTCCTTCGCCGGTCTGTCGTACTCGATCATGACGTAGCGGGATCTCGGTGCTACCAGCTCTGGAATCTCTGTGTATGCCTGTTTACTATTGGATACAATATAAAGTGTTACATTTTCTGTTCCTGCGCTGTTGCTATAAGAAATCGTGTCCTTCTCCCATTTCCACTCGTCTTTTGATCTTGGTATGATCTGAAGGTCTGTATATGGAAGTTTTATTTCTGCGCGCAGCCACTCATTCCCATCAGAAAGTGTCTCGGTTGCGGTAAAAGGTGTTCCCTCTGTCGCTCCAGCACCATTTTTCTCCCAGATCCATAAGTCAGATGCATTTTCTGACATATGTGTCTTATCAAAATCATAATAATAAATGGTATATGTATATAATTTTTCTGTCACATTGACCACAAAGTCAGAGGTCTGTCCGTTCTCTGCTTCTGCCGTCAGTTCTACGATCTGTCCTGTATAAGATTTTCCGATTATAATGCTATTTCCATTTAATGTAATATCTTTATTTGCAGTTTTTAAACTGTAAGTAACCGGAGCTTCACTGCTTGTTCCGTCTTCAGACCACAATGTCAGTTTTTCTGGAAGTGCTGTCTCAATTCCCTTCATGGCATCTGCTTTTCCGTCAGCCAAGCCCGGGACGATCAAAACACTGTTTGTTCCACTTACCCTGTTATTTGCCGGATCTGAAAACGATACATCCCAGGTTTTATTTAATGCAAATTTGTATTCATATTTTCCGGGTGCAATGGTAAATGTTCCAGACCACATACCTGCTGTCTCATCTTTTTTAAGTTCCCAATCAGATGAATCCTGTTTCCAACCATTCATTCCTCCCGGAACCGTAACAGATGCTGCATCCCCTGTTTTTTCAACCGGGACACGGAAAGTTACCTCGCGTCCATTTACCTCCGGGCTTACATATCCTGCTTCTTTGTATTCGATCAGAGTTTCGGATTTGTCAGCATCTTTGTACCATTTCATGCCACCCTTTCCATCTCTTAAATAATAGATGGAGGTGTCTGTGGTGATGGCATTGATGGCTTTCACTTCTTCGCTCTGACCATCAAACTGTGTCTCTGCTCCTGTGTCAGCATCTACCAACTGAAAACCTGATATTGTTGTTCCGGTTAATGTAACAGTATAAATATTTTCAGCTTCTGAAACAGCCAGCTTTGGTTTGTCCTGATTTCCCCACGCAGCAATAGACGCATCCCCAGCTCCTTGATTGTCCAATACAAAATCGCCGCCCCATAGATTGATAACAGGCGTTTTCCAATTTTCTGGTTTTTCAAAATAAATTATAACTTTATGTGCAGCTGCTTTTTCTTTCTCTGGTAACACCTGATTTTTATCTTTGTCTAAGTACCATGACATTCCATTATCATTCTTTAAAAGATAAAATGATGTATCTGATGTTGCCGAATTAATTGCATCAATAATGGCACAGTTTTCAAATTTCTTTTCTGCCGGGTTTCCTACACCAGTTCCACCGTTTACAATCTGAAAGCCACTGATGCTGTTCGTCCGGATATCAATATAATAATAACCTGTTGATTCATCTTTCAACATAGCAGGTCTTGATTGACTCGTCCAGACTTCCACCTTTTCTGCATCCCCATTGTCTACTTCAACATCGGATTCATTCCAATAGTTAAATGCCGGGATATTCCAATCATCCGGTTTTTCAAAATACAACCTCACAGTTGGATTCTCCGCTGCCTGAACCGTACTGTTTCCGCCGCCAAGCGCCGGAACCATTGTTACTACCATTGCAAGCACTAGCAGAAAACATAGTACTCTGCTTGCAATGCTTTGCCTCTTTTGAAAGCTTTTCATTAACTTTCTCATTCTTCCTTCTCCTTTTTCTCCCCTACTTGCATGTGATTCTATAACAATCCCCCTCTTCACATGTTTTCGTTTTTTTTCGCATTTCTATTGTATTCTAAAATATTGTATTATTCTATACGTAATAAATCCCGAAATCTCGTCCAAATTTTTGTGGATTTTAACCAATTAGAGTGCAAAATTGCACATTTTTCAATTTTCAGGCAAAAAAATAGAACCATCATTCAAAGTTTTCTCTGAATTCTGGTTCTATTTTTTCGAAAATTCTACTTTCTACTGTGCCACAGTTCCATCCGTCGCCTGCGCTGCCGGATCTGCAGTGATATCTGTGCCTCCCGCCGGCGCCGTCTGGTCTGCCGCAGGCTGCTGTGCAGCCGCTGCAGCGCCACTCTTTAAGGCTGCCAGTGCTGCCTCATCATCCACAAGTGTCTGATAATTGGTAACATAACTCTTTGCTGTATCAGATAACGCATCGTATGCTGTTCTTGCTGCCACGATAACAGGTTCGCTTTCTAATGTAACAGTTCCGATACTGTTGATCGTATTGACAACCGCAGCTGCCTCTTTCTGTTTCACACTGTCACTTTCCGTTCCCGGAAGATTATAAACCAATACGCAGTAACCCTTGTCGATCGTCTCATATATCTTCTTTGCTGCCGCATATGGAAGATTGATACATCCATGGGAACCTCTTGTCTTATAAATGTCTCCACCAAATGCTTTTCTGGATGTCAGATCATGCATTCCGATATCTCCGTTAAATGGCATCCAGTATGTAACCGGCGTCTCATAATCAGGTCCGCGCAGTACGGCATTCATGGTTTTATAGGTAACCATAAATGCTCCACCCGGTGTTGTATGCCCTTTTGCCACGTTTCCGGATACAAAGTCAGACTCGGTCACCAGCACCCCATCTTTATATACAAACAAATGCTGTGAAGTGAGATTGATCTCCACATAGGAATTACCGTAATCATTTTCACCATGGCTGTTCGCAGTCTGGGAATAAACCGGTTCACGTTCCACTTTTTTTCCGGCTTTCAGATCATCTAAAATCTGTGCCACTTCCTCGGAATTGTTGATTTTCCATCCATAAGGTCCATTGGAAATCGTCACAGTGGAACCATAAGATGTTTTCAACTCTTTCGGTTTATAACAGGTATTATATTTACTTGCAAGCTCCTTTACAAAGGAAAGAACACCTTCCTCGTCCACCACAAGATTTAAATCATCGTCCACGGAAAGCCACTCGGAAATACGCTCCCCATCCAGCACTTCTTTTGCAACGTCAAAATCATAAGTGATCGTAGTCCCCACATAGCTGTTCATCTCATCAATGACTGCCAACAGTTTTTCATTATCGTCTTCAACCTTCGGCTTCACATAACAGTCTGCCTCATCCAGATCAAGTTCATCTGCGAGAACTAAAATGGAATCCTCCACCGCTTTTTTGAATGCACTTTTATCAATGGTCGTACCATAATCTGCCGGAACTAAAGAATATCCATCTGCTGTGTACGCTGAAACCGTTGCATCCACGGGTTCACGCTGTGCACCAGCCTGCATACAGTTTAACGCCTGAAGCTCGCTGTCCAATGCATTCTCATCAAATGTCACAACCTTAGCCAGTTCCAGATTCTCATGTTTAAACAGTGTAACCACCCATGCGAAACCATTCTGTCCATTCAATAATTCTTCCACTTCGCCATTAAACACCGGTGCAATGTGAATGGAATCTCCTGCAATGCTTTCCTGTCCCTCCTCACGTTCCACGAGATTCAGCACATAGCTGTCAATCTCCTCTGTGATGAGCTGCTCCATCTTTTCTACCGACTTACCACCGGCTTTTATTCCATCGATGGTCGTACCAAAGCAGAAATGGCTCTGGAAAAAGATTCCAAATCCGACATAAATAACTGCCAGACACGCCACCACAACACCTGCGATGACAAAAATCCTCTTTTTGTCTGCGGATTTTCCTGCTGCATTGTTCTGCGTCAGATTCTTTTTTTCTTTTTTCATAATTTTTCCTCTCACTCTTTTGTAGCTTATTCAAAAAGACGTATCAATATGCGCCTATTTTCAGCAAAACCATACTCTATTATAGGTAGAAAAAGGGCTTTGTCAACAATTTGCGGCAATCGTAATATTTGCGTAATGAATTTGTTTTAATTCGTAACAATGATGGTAAAATTTTTCTTCTGAAATTGTTTGTAAGGTTGCACAAAAACCAGACATTTACCTTAAGAAATCTTTAAATATTCAATAATCTTTCTTAAAAAAAGAGAAAGGGAATTGTTTCCTAAAAATCACTATGCTATAATCGCACAATGTAAGGAAAAAGAATTTATTTTTATATAAAAATCTGTTAGGAAGGTGATATTTTGAAGACAGATATGAAAAGCAGACTCAATGCTTTTATCGAGAAAAACAGACATGGTTTTTTGCTTCTTTATTTTTGTATCTATTTTCCATGGTTTCATCATCTGGAACGAACTGTGACCACACATTTTCATGTGATCCATACCGCATTGGATGACATGATCCCATTCTGTGAATACTTTATTGTTCCTTATCTTTTATGGTTTGGATATGTCGCGTGGGCAGTCGGATATTTTTATTTTAAAAATAAAGATGAATATTTTAAACTCTGTGCAATGCTTTTTACCGGAATGACCGTTTTCCTTGTGATCTCAACGATCTATCCGAATGGTCACTATCTGAGACCAGCTTATTTTGAACATAATAATATTTTTATCCAGATGGTAAAATGGCTGTATGCAACGGATACACCGACAAACCTGTTTCCAAGCGTACATGTCTTTAACTCCATCGCCGTGAATATTGCCGTATGGCACAGTGACAATTTCAAAAAGAACAAAGCTGTACGCTATGGTTCCGCTGTTTTGATGGTACTCATTATCTTATCCACAATGTTTTTGAAACAGCACTCCGTTTTCGACGTTGTCACCGGTATGGTACTTGCCGTATTTATGTACTCCGTTGTATACACAACCAACTGGGCTGCTGTCACCGTTGCAAAACCGGTGCGCAAGCCAGGACAGATCTAACTATGTTTTTACCACAATTTCAGTAGCTGGATTCCTGTTTTCATAACTTTATACTTCACATCCTCAAGTTCTGCTGCGGCATTTTTCAGCTCCTTGCGGATCTCAATGTGCTGCGGGCAATGCGTCTCACACTTTCCACAGGAAATACACTGGGATGCACTGCTCGTATCTTTTCGAAATGCAGTACACTGCAGGTAATCTCTTCTTCCCGATTTTTTTCCTTCGGAATACATCGCATTATAGCAGCGGAAAGTTCCCGGAATATCCACTCCACGCGGACATGGCATACAATATCCACATCCGGTGCAGCCGACCTTCACATTTTTCTTAATCTCAGCTTTTACTTTTTCGATCAGCTCCTGATCCGATTCTGTAAGACATCCCACCAGTGACTCGCTCGCTGTTTTTACATTCTGTTCTACCATCTCCATGGAATTCATGCCGGAGAGCACACAGGTAACTTCCGGCTGGTTATACAGCCATTTCAGTGCCAGTTCTGCCGGGGTACGATGTTGTTCGTCCTTACGGAATAATTCTTTTGCCGGCTCTGGGAGCAGATTCACCAGACGACCGCCTCGTAACGGTTCCATAATGATGACCGGAAGTCCCTTCTTATTCGCATAGCGCAGTCCTTCCACACCAGCCTGAGAATGTTCATCCATATAATTGTACTGGATCTGACAGAAATCCCAGTCGTAAGCATCTACTAACTGACAGAACATCGCGGAATTACCGTGATAGGAAAATCCGATCTGCCGAATCTGCCCGGACGCTTTCTTCTCCCTGATCCACTCTTCCATCCCCAGTTTTTTCAATTTCTCCCAGGTTGGAATGTCCGTCAGCATATGCATGAGGTAATAATCAATGTAATCGGTCTGCAGGCGGCGCAGTTCCTCCTGAAACATTTTTTCCACGCCATCGATCGACTTGATCAGATAATGCGGAAGCTTTGTGGCAAGGTTGATTTTCTCCCTGCAATGATTCCGGTGTAAAATTTCTCCCACTGCCACTTCATTTCCGGCATACACGTAGGCAGTGTCAAAATAATTGACCCCCGCCTCAATTGCCGCCATCACTTCTTTTTCTGCTTTGTCAAGGTCTGCGCTGTTCCCCTTTTTCGTAAAACGCATACAGCCGTAGCCAAGCGCAGAAATATCGTTTCCATATTTATCTTTCCGATATTGCATGCTGCTATCTCCTCTCGGTGTTTAATGCCTCCAGTTCTTCCATCCAGATCCGTGCAGACGCATCCGAAGGCATACGCAGATCTCCACGCGGAGAGACAGCAACGCTTCCGACTTTTGGTCCATCCGGCAGGCAGGAACGTTTGAACTGCTGTGCAAAAAATCTGCGGTAAAAAGTTTTTAACCATTTCAAAATGGTTTCATCATCATAAGTTCCCGCAAAAGCAACTTTCGCCAGACGGTAAATCTTTGCCGGCGCATAGCCAAGACGAAGCATATGATACAGATAAAAATCATGTAATTCGTAAGGTCCGACCAAATCTTCGGTCTTCTGGGAAATCTTCCCATCCTCCGGCGGTAAAAGTTCCGGTGAAACCGGTGTATCCAAAACATCTAGAAGAACTGCTTCCAGCTCTTTATCGCCACAGGTATCCGCATAATAACGGACAAGATGGCGTACCAGTGTCTTTGGAACAGACGCATTCACTGCGTACATGGACATATGATCTCCGTTGTAAGTTGCCCAGCCGAGTGCCAGCTCCGAAAGATCGCCTGTACCGATGACCATGCCTCCGGTCTTATTTGCAATGTCCATAAGAATCTGGGTTCTCTCACGTGCCTGTCCATTCTCGTAAGTCACATCATGTACTTTCGGATCCTGTCCGATATCCCGGAAATGGATATTGACCGCATCCTTGATACTGACTTCCATAAAGTCCGCATTGAGGCATTTGATGAGGCTGACCGCATTATCGTAAGTCCGGTCAGTTGTTCCAAATCCCGGCATTGTCACAGCCTTAATATTTTTATGGTCCATGCCAAGCAGATCAAATGCGCGCACCGTCACAAGCAGCGCCAGCGTAGAATCCAATCCACCGGAGATACCGATCACGGCAGATTTGCAGTGTGTGTGCTCCAGACGTTTTTTCAGTCCCATCGCCTGAATGGATAAAATCTCATCACAACGGCGCTCTCTGTCTGTCTTACTGCCCGGAACAAACGGCATTGGATCAATGTATCTGGTCAGTTCCGTCTCTTCTATTTTCAATGCAAATGGAATTTCCGTGTAACCGTCCATTCTGGTTTCAAATGTAGTCATTCTGCGGCGCTCTGCATTCAGACGCAGAACATCGACCTCCGAATAAACTGTTTCATTCGCAAAACGTTTCGCTTTCTTTAAAATCCTTCCATTTTCCGCAATGATATTATGCGCGGAATAGACGACATCCTGCGTGGATTCCCCATCTCCGGCACTCGCATAAATATAGCCGCACAGCAGCCTTGCAGACTGTCCGCCAACCAGCTCCTCGCGATAAATGTCTTTTCCGGTCGTCTCATCCGATGCTGACAGATTGACAATGACATTCGCACCGTTTAACGCATGACGGATACTCGGTGGTTCCGGCGTCCAGAGATCCTCGCAGAGTTCCACACCGATTTTCAGTTCCGGCATGGTCTGGCAGGTAAATAATAACTTTTTGCCCATTGGAACCACTTCTTCTCCGAGGCTTACCTGCACCGTTTCTTCCATTCCTCTTGTAAAATGTCTTGCCTCATAAAATTCATTGTAATTTGGCAGATATGTTTTCGGCACAAAACCAAGCACTTTTCCATTGCTCACAGCGGCAGCCACATTATAAAGCTTTCCGTTGTATTCGAGTGGAAGTCCCACAAACACGATGCAGTCCAATGCAAAGGTAAACGCAGCGATCTCAAGGAGCGACTGTCTTGCTTCACGCAGCATTTTTTCCTGTAAAAACAGATCACTGCATGTATAACCCGTAATACAAAGTTCCGGGAGTACAATGATCTTTGCCCCTTCCTTCTCTGCCTTTTTAATCTCTGCGCAGATTAATGCGGTGTTCTCTTTTGTATCCGCAACTACAATTTTCGGGGTGACGGCTGCCACCTTGACAAATCCCTGTTTCACTACTTTCTCATCTCCTTCAGTTCGTCCACTTCAAAATGATATGCCTTGTTACAGAACTGGCATTTTACTTCAATCGCTTCACCATCGTTGATAATATCGTCTAAATCTTTTTTGCTCAAGGTTGAGATTGCACGGGAAACGCGCTCTTTGGAGCAGTCACACTGGAATGCTGCCGGGAGTGTATCCGTGATTTCAAGTCCAAAATCGCCCAGAATGATCTCTAAAATCTTTTCCGGCGTATTGCCCTCTTCCAGCATCTCAGTCACAGATGCGATCTCACTGATTTTTTTCTCCAATGCATCCACAACTTCATCCGGGGTAAACGGCATCAACTGAATAATAAATCCACCTGCCTGCTTTACAGAACCATCCACATCTACTAAAACACCCAGTCCTACTGCGGAAGGAACCTGTTCCGAAGTTGCAAAATAATAGGTTAAATCTTCTGCAATCTCTCCTGTCTGCAGCTGACACTGTCCCACATATGGCTCTTTTAGTCCCATATCTTTGATGACGCTCAAAATACCGAGATCCAGCGCGCCCCCTACATTTAAATGTCCGTCTTTGTTTGGCGGAAGTTCCACAATCGGATTATTGACAAATCCCTTGACATGTCCATTGGCGTCCGCAGTAACGGTAAGTCCCCTGGCCGGACCGCTGCACTGAATCTGCAGGGTCAGAAGATCCTTTTCCCCTTTTAACATTGTTCCCATCATCGCACCGCCGGACAACAGACGTCCCAGGGCTGCCGTCATGATCGGGGACGTATTGTGATCCTGTCTGGCGGTCTCCACCAGATCCCTCGATGTAATTGCAAATGCCCGGATTGCGGCACCTGCTGCGGTTGCTCTAACAATATAATCTGCCATGTATCATTTCTCCTTTATTCTTTTCTTGTAACAAATGTGATACGCTCACTGTCGGCTTTGACCCCGGCGTCGGTGTAATCATCATACATTCCTTCACAGACCAGTCCCGCCTGCTGCAGAAAATCCACTATCTGTTCCACCTTATAATTTCTCTGATAGTGTGTTTCCGCATATCGGCGGTACAGCTCTCCCGCTTCCGGGATAAACAGTGTCAGGTCATATTCATTGATTCTGGTCTCTTCGTCATAATAATTTTCCCAGATAAAACTTCCTTCCTGCCTGCTCTCCGCAAATGTGTGATCTCCAAGAAGCTGTTCGTATTTATAGGCGGTATTCATATCAAAGATAAATACTCCACCGCTTTCCAGACAGGCGGCAACCCGCCGGAATGCATCGGAAAGTTCCTGTGGCTCAAGCACATAATTGACACAGTCACAGGTACAGCAGACTGCCCGCACACATCCATCCAGTTCGAGTGTCTGCATCTCCTGCAGCAGATAAAGAATCGGCGGATCTGTCTGCTTTTCCATGGCTTTCTGCAGCATATCCACAGAAACATCCACACCGGTCATATCATACCCACAGGCAGCCAGTCTCCGGGTCAGTTCTCCGGTTCCGCATCCCAGATCCAGCACCGGTCCGTCTGCAATTCCATGCTTTTTTAATGTCTCACAAATATATGCACACCATTCATCATAGGGCACATTATCCATAAACAGGTCGTAAACCTGCGCAAAACCCGTATACGCGTCCATTCTTTTCCTCCTGCTTTGTATCATAGTTTAGCAAGTTTTTATGGCAAAAGCAAGGTTGATTATTCTTCCCGAAACCTTTATACTGAATGCATAAGTTGAAATACAGAAAGGATTTTCCATGCCTGACAACTACGAACATTATATTTCCAAAAATATTCAGGCCTTCTATCGCAGAAGACTTTTTTCTCCAATGATATATCTGGTTTTGCTTGCAGTTCTCTGGATCGTATTTCCACTGGGTGCCATGCTGCGGCCTGCACAGCTTTCCGACAATACCAAAATTGCGGACGCCTACAAGAACCATCACCGTTATGTACGCATGACCTTCACAGATCTGAAATTCAGCGGATATACCTGTGAAACCTATGGACAGACCCGCGGATATTATTATTACACCACACAGAAAAATAATTGCAGCATCATTCTCCTTACCCCGCATACATGTGAGGAAGGACTCCCTACGATCGACCGTCTGACCGTCACCGGCCGGATCGTCAAAGGAAAAGAATCTTATCTGGCACTTTTGTCCCAGCTTTCCTCTGACCTGAACTGGACCGAAACCGGTATCCGCAATCAGCTGTCTTCGTATTATTTCAGTGAGCCTGACTATCATTTAACCACGACGCGCATTTTATTCTTCGCGTATTTCGGTTCCATGATTTATACCGTCCTGTATCTTCTGATCTGTATGGTCTATATCCGGTTCCCGGTGCTTTCCCCACCGTGCCAGAACCTGATCGTCTTCGGACATCCGGGTCAGATTCTCGCCGAGGCCGAGGAAGAACTTGCAACACTTCCACAGCTGGCAACGGAGGATATGTTTATTACCGAACATTATTTTATCATGACATCACCATATGGAAATGCCATTGTGCCTATTCAGGAGATTCTGTGGATCTATAAACATTCGACGCTCCACAAAATGCTCTGGTATCATTTCAGCATCTCTTATACCATGCATATTACCGCAAACAAACATATGTATGTAAACTGTCCGAAAAATACCAAATCCGATATTGACGGTATTATGGATTACCTGGCAGAAGCCAATCACAACATTCTGGTAGGTTTCAATGAAGAAAACCGCCTGAAAGTCCAGGCGGTTCAGGGAAAACCTTTCCATATTGAAAAATTCTATGCGTTATTGCGCCGCCGTGTCTAAAACATACAGGCTTTGCTTCCGATTTCATAATCCAGATTTTCATAGGCTTCCCTTACCACGGGAAGCCTTTCTTTTTCTTCCGGCGGTAATTCATGTTCAGAAAGTATCTTTATATTCTCCTCAATCTGTGCAATATCATAGGTATCAAATCCATACTTTAACCCTTTCCAGCACAGTCGTCGCTGCTCTTCATCCATCATGGGGAGTTTTCCCTGCCGAAGTATGTGACCACTCTCCGGTAAATCTTTGGTCTCCTGTTTTATTTCTTTCACCGTCCCCCGCAGCTGCTCTAAGAAGATATGCAGATTCCGGTTTATAAAGGCACGGTTTTCGGTCTTTGCCGCCATCTCCATAATTTCTGCCTGCTGGGCAATCTCCTCTTTTCCAATCTGGCGGCTGATCCCTTTGATTCCATGAACTTTTGTCTGAAACATATGCAGATCCCGCTGGACATATTCCGGAAGTTTCGGAAGTAAACCCTCCACCTCTTTCCAATAAGATTCCAGCGTACGGATATCCGCAGCGTTCCTCTGCCCTGTGGCTTTCGCCTTCTTTGACGCATCGACCGGATTCGGAAGTTCCCTGTATCTTACCGGAATTCCGGTTTCTAAAACCTGCCTCATCCGCTGCAGCCGGATCGGTTTCGGCATAAAATCGGTAAATCCATGCCGGATGGAACGGCTTCTCACTTCGTCAGAAATATCCGCTGTCATAAGAACAAGCGGTGCATGACTGTATCTTTGTATCTGATCCGCCGTCTCAAATCCGGACATTCCCGGCATCATCTGATCCAGAATGATCATCTGGTATTCCCGTTCTTTTACCATCTGTACAGCTTCTTCTCCTGACACCGCCAGATCCAGTATAAACTTCCATGGAGCCGCAAGTTCCTGAAAAATCACCCTGTTTGCTTCCATATCATCCACCAGAAGGACACGTGCCCGCGGATAAATCCAGTTCGGCTGTATTTCTTCGACCTGCGGATCATTCTGTTCTTTTAATATTTCCCGTCCGATGTTTCTCGGCTCTGATATCTCAGCCATAACCTGTTTCTGATAAAACCCAAAAGATACGCGTGTCCCTTTTCCCGGATCACTCTCTGCTCTTACCCAGCCATGCATCATTTCTACGAGCTGTCTGACAATTGACAGACCCAGGCCAAAGCCCTCTACCCCCATATCCTCGGAGAACGAAACATATTCCGCAAATACCTGTGCAAGTTTTTCCTTTGTCATTCCCACGCCGGTATCTTCCACACAGCCGTCAAACCATACCTGTCCTTCTTCCATCTTACAGTGGAGTGACAGCGTGATCGTTCCCTGTTCCGTAAACTTGCAGGCATTCGATAAAATATTCTGAAAAATCTGTGCCACACGTAAATAGTCCCCACTTACCTGCTCCGGAAACCGGTCCAGAAACCTCACGGTAAATACGATATCTTTTTCCCGGATATTCAGCAGACAAAGACGGGCCTGTTCCTCGATCATCTCATAAAAATTGTATGTTTTGTCTTTGAGCGTCAACATTCCTGCTTCCAGCTTCGAATATGCAAGGATGGTATCCACCTGTTCAAGCAGATTATTTCCCGCGATACGGATATATTCAAGAATGTTTTTGCTCTCATCCGGAAGATTCTGCCTTTTTAAAATGTCCGAACCTCCGATAATCGCATGCAGCGGACTGCGCAGATCATGACTGACCGATGCCAGAAAACGGCTTTTTAAAAATGACTGTTCTTCTGCTTTCTTTTTCAGATCCTCCATCAGAACCGTTTCCTTCTTTTGCTGTGTGATGTCGAGCAGAGTAAGAATATATCCTCTCACCACATTTTCACTGCAGACCGGATGCAGCTGACACCTGCAATAACTTTCTTTCCACTGAACCACATAATCCTGATCCGGGTCTTTACTCCAACGCATCATTTTGGTATAAAAAGGGTACTCCTGCGGATCGTCCGTCAGTTCCCCCACAATTTCCGGAAACCATCGTCTGGCACTGGCATTGGCATCCCGGTAACGCATTCTGTTGTCAAACAAAAACGTAGGGATATCACTGATATTATAAAAGTTTTCCCGGATAATGTTCGTCACATTGGATAATCTTCCCGTCATCATCAGATAAAAGACAATCAGACAGGAAATTTCAAAAGCTCCCGGCACCAGAAATTCTTCCGCTTTCGGCGTAACTGCGCGAAACAACATTGCAACTCCCGGAAGTGCCATGCCAAGATACAACATATCATTTACATGTCCCTCCCAGACAGAAACCTCGCTTTTCACTCTCACATAAGTAGCCAGCCCCAGAAGAATTCCCGTATAACAAAGCAGCGCAATCCGAAACGCATCCTGATACGTCTCGCGCTGCGCAGCACGTATAATCAACATGGAATTAAACAGCACCAGACTGCAGAACAAAATCACTTCCGTCCTGAGTTTCAGCTGGAATTTCATAAAATCACCCACATAATGAATCATAAGATACAGCATGTGAATGGCCAGTAAATCTGTCAGTATACGAAGTGTCTGTGCCTCTCCCGTAACATAATAGGTAATGCGATAAAAACTGTTCAATGCAATCAGCCCTAAAACCAACGGCAGCAGCCGGTGTTCCCTTGCGTGAAACCCGCTGCTGACATAACTTTGTAATACAAACAGTGTAAAAAAAAGACAGATCAGATGGAAAACCAGTCCCATATCCGTTTTACCTCCAACCACTAAATATCCGCTCTACTTCGGATTTGATATAAATGGCTTTATATGGCCGCACAATATATCCTGCCGCATGCAGTCTCCGACAGGTCATTACCGTATGCGCATCACACATGGCCGTGACAAACAGAACCGGTATCCTTCCCCCTGTGAGCTTGTTTGCTCTCATGGTAGTCTCGATTCCGTTCATTTCCGGCATATCAACATCCATAATGATCAGATCCGGAAACTCATTGTGTTCCAGATAATGCAATGCCTGTTTTCCGCATTTACAGAGAATGACGGTATACTCATCCTCGAGAATTCCACGCATGGCATCCAGATTAGTCTTCATATCATCTACGATCATGATTTTTTTTCTGGCAGTTTCCTGAACCATCTTCTTTCTTTCCGGCTCTTCCGAATCTGGAGAAACCGTATCAAGATATTCCGGTGGAAGAATCGTAACATTTAAGTTTTTATTTTCCATCAGATCCAGTTTGGTCCCATCCGGCATATTCAGAATCGGTCGCAGATTATGCGGTCCTTTGTTTTCATAGATCAGGCCCTTACGTCCATCCGACAGATTTACCTCCGTCCCTCTCGGAAACAGCGGAACCCGCTCCATAAACACTTCCACAACATTTTTGTCAAACATGATGCCACAGGCTCCCATGAGATACTCTACCGCCTCATAAGGGGAATATGGTTTCTTATACGGACGTCTTGATGTCAGCGCATCATACACATCCGCCACATGTACAATTCTTACGGAGAGTGACTGTTCATCTCCCATCAGCCCCTGTGGGTATCCGCTTCCATCTACATTTTCATGATGAAGAAGTACCGTCTGCTTGATATGCGCCGAAATATTCCAGCGCTTCGAAAGCAGCTGGTACGAACGGGTCGAATGGGTCTTCATCAGCTGGTATTCATCCGGTGTCAGCCTGCCCGGTTTGTTTAGTATTTCCTTTGGAATGGCAAGCTTTCCCAGATCATGCAAAAGAGCCGCTGTAACCAGATAATTCAGATCGCGTTCACTCATTCCCATCCCCATACCGATCACACAGCAGAGCACAGCAACATTCACCGAATGTGCATATGTGTAATCATCGTATGAGCGCAGATCCGTCATATCCAGACACACATTTTCCCTGGACAAAAGATTCTCCACAATCTGTTGTGCAATCTCGGCACAACGGTCAATATCATTCTCCTGCACACATTTAAACCCTTCCTGGCGCAGTTTTTCCGGTATTGTTGCTTCGATGTAAATATCTTTCTACTGTTCATCCTCGATATAGACACCGCTAAATCCGTATTCGTTTAGTTTATTGATATAGGAAGCCGTCAGTTCACAGCCGCTTCCCACCATGGTACGTCCCATGGAATCATATAAATCATACGCAAGACACATTCCCGGTCTGGCATCTTCAATGGAAACAAAACGCATAAAGCCTCCAATTATAACTACAACTTAAATCATAACCAGATAAATTGCTGCAAGTGAAATTACAATCTGAATGATGGCAAAGCGAAATACCACCTGGGCATTGGACCACCCACCCTTTTTTCTTACATGGTCGTGGATCGGTGTGATGGTATTCTTTAGAATATGTATCTTTAAGAACCGAAGCAGTGAAACCTTTACCAGACCAAGACCACCATCTGCGATAAGTACCGCAGCAACCAGCAGGTACATAAACGGGCTGTGCATCTTCAATACTGCAATGGCAATAAAAATACCCATTGCACGTGATCCGGCATCTCCCATAAGAAGCTTGCTCGGTGTTGCGTTATACCACAGATATCCCAGCAGACATACCGCAAACAGTAAAATACAGTAATTGAAAGAATCATTGACTTTTAAAATATTGTCAAGAACAAACACACTCATCAACGTGATAATGGTCAATGTTCCCGACAATCCATCCACACCATCCGAACAGTTGGTAACATTGATGGAAACCCACACCAGAATAACGGTCAGAATGGCAAATACAACCGGTGGAATCACGATGGTCGTTCCCGTAATGGCAATGGTGATCTCACTGGAATTGTAATGCAGATAGGAAATGGCTACAACGACTGCCACTGCCAGATCCAGAATTCCCTTTAAATACTCTCCCCATGGTTTTTCTGCGGCATCATCAAAGAATCCAGTGAACATTTCGATGACGATCAGCACCAGATAAATGATAATTTCCTTATTCATTTTGCCAAACAACAATGCGGAAACAACAAAAGTCAACACAAAAATAATACCCGCACCTCTTGGTTTTCCTGCGGAAAGAGCTCCATCATGTGCATACTGTCTTCCCATGTCCTTCGGCAGATACCCGTTTAATTTTGCAATTGCAATACAGGTCGCTGCAAAAGCAAATAAAACACCGATAAAAGCAACCAGTGCGTGTTCATATGTTCCTAATAAGTATATCATTTTATCCTCCTTCGGGCTTTCACCCAATTTAATTATATTAGGAGACAGGAAAAAAGTAAAGTTTTTGCTTGCATTTTTATCGAATTGTGTTATTATATACTCACACGCGTCAAAGCGTTAAAGTGTAAAAGATTCAAAGAACCACAAGGAGGAAACAAAAATGGCTCAAAAAGGAGACTTAATGACAGCACGTTCCGATATTCGTGTATTGGACGCAACCATTCGTGACGGAGGACTCGTAAACAACTTTATGTTCTCCGATGACTTTATCAACGCACTCTACCGCACCAATGTAAAGGCCGGCGTTGACTATATGGAGTTTGGTTATAAAGCTTCCAAGGAGCTGTTTGACGTAAATAAATTCGGCAAGTGGAAGTTCTGTGATGAAGAATCCATCCGTGAGATCGTTGGTGACAACAACTCCGATATGAAGATTTCCGTCATGGCAGATGTCGGACGCTGCGATTACAAAAAAGATATCATTGACAAAAAAGACAGTGTAATTGACATGGTTCGTGTGGCAACTTACGTGCACCAGATGCCTGCTGCAATCGAAATGATTGAAGATGCCAAGGCAAAGGGCTACGAGGTAACCTGTAATATCATGGCAATCTCCAATGCCAAAGAATCCGATATTGACCAGGCACTTGAAATGGTCGGTCAAAGCAGCGCCGATGGCATTTATATCGTGGACAGTTACGGTGCTCTTTACCCGGAACAGATCCGTGCGATTGCAGATAAATACACCGAACTTGGAGAAAAATACGGCAAATACATCGGTATGCATGCACACAATAACCAGCAGCTTGCCTTTGCCAACACGATCGAAGCACTCTCCCACG
>OHDC01000464.1_pt1 | contig 24978 bp, 15 predicted proteins | sample 1566851 | NCBI WGS metagenome assembly OHDC01 (sample SAMEA3879590, study PRJEB24766) | human gut metagenome | biome: human-associated habitat; feature: feces | place: USA | collected 1985/1987 | reverse complement strand
AGGCTAAGGCATTCGCACTGTTAAAGTCCAAGCTGTATGACATCGAGCAGCAGCAGAGACACGATGCGGAAGCAGAGATGCGCCGCAGTCAGATCGGTACCGGAGACCGTTCTGAGAAGATCCGTACTTACAACTTCCCACAGGGACGTGTGACAGACCACCGTATCAACCTGACACTTTACAAATTAGATAAGATCATGAATGGTGATATTCAGGAGATCATCGATGCATGTATCGCAGCCGACCAGGCTGCGAAGCTGGCGAATATGAATCAGGAAGCGTAAAATTCCGGTTCATGAAGAATATCCTATAATTTTGAGGAACCAGAGAAAATCTCTGGTTCCTTTTTTGGAGTGGTGTTAATTCTCTTTTGCGAACATCTTCACTTGTCATTGATTCCGTGACCTGGACATAAAGTTTATGCACTGAAATGCAAAAACTTTGAAAAATCGACAATTTTTGCAATGGCGCATTACATAGAAAATATTTCAAAATACTGATATAAATGTTAGTGAAATTTAAAAATTGTTGTGATAAAATAAGTTGTTGGTATTTACAGTGATGGTGAGTAAGAATGGCGATAACAACAAACATCACATGCTTTAAATAAAAAATTAGAATACAGGAGACAAAAAATGCAGGACGATTTAAGAGCAGAACTGATCAAACAGTTCCCATCAGAGGTAATAGAGACAAAGGATATGACAGGGAAAGAGTACTATGCCTGTCCGACATGCAAACGCGCAGTTGCAACCGGTACTGAAAAATGTCAGGGATGCGGACAGAAATTAAGCTGGGACAATATCAGGCATGAGAATGAGGCAAAAGGAAGTAAAAAAGCGAAAATCGAGTTTGATGTTCCGGCAGATTTTGCATTAGAGGATTGCAGAAAATGCCCATTGTCCTACATCGGAAGAAATGGGGACGAAAATGTTTACGAGTGTCCACTGCAGATGAGAGGAAGCTGCAGGCTGGAATTATCATAATGAAATATCAGTCAGAAAGGAAGCATACATGGCATCAAAATTCTACGCAGTAAAAAAAGGTAAAATTCCGGGAATCTACAACAGCTGGGATGATTGCAAAAAAATGGTAGACGGTTTTCCGGGTGCCGTATATAAAAGCTTCAAAACACTTGAGGAAGCGGAAGCCTTCGTGGGTGCAGAAGGCAGCTCCAGAAAGCGGAGCGAAAAAGCAGAAAAACCAGATACAGGGAAGCAGGAACAAAATCCGGCAGTCTACGCCTTTGTCGACGGTTCTTACAACATTGCCACCAAAGTCTACGGCTACGGCGGATTTCTCATTCATAATGGAGAGAAAGAAGTGCTGCAGGGAAGCGGAAACGATGCGGAGATGGCATCTATGCGCAATGTTTCAGGAGAAATATTAGGAGCGATGGCTGCAGTAGAACGTGCGATCGAGTTAAAACTTCCGGAAGTGACGATTTATTACGACTACATGGGAATCGAGATGTGGGCAGAGGGAGCCTGGAAACGAAACAGGCAGGGCACGATCGCCTACTATGAATATATGCAGTCTGCAAAAAATAAAATCAGGATTAAATTTGTGAAAGTAAAAGGCCATTCCGGTGTGGATGGCAATGAAGAAGCAGACCACCTTGCAAAGGAAGCGGTCGGAAATACAATTTAGAAACGTTTTCAAACAAATAATTGATAAAAAAGTTGTTTAAGGTTTGACAGACATAAAATATGAGACTATAATGTGAGAAACTAGAAGAAAATTGACAGATTTTTCAGGTGGAGGGTAGAAGAAAAAACAGATAAAAAGTGAAATAAAACGAGGCAATTAATACATTGTCAGACTGGAAAAATTAATATATCAGAGAAAGAAAAAAAGTATATTAGAATGGAAAGGAAAATACAATTTATGTTGTCACAAAAGAGTACAATGAAAACAAAACTTGAAAATATGTATCTGCAGAAAAGGATCAGTTACGGTTATAGAAAAGTCATTAACATGATGCTGCTGTCAGGAGTGATTTCTATTATTGCAATAGGCATTCTGTTTGCCAATATGATGAATTATGTCAATAATGTCAACGCAGCAGATCAGGCAGTAAAAACATGCAGAATTAATATAAATACAGCAGCAAGAAATATCCGTGAAATGGCGCTGAATGATGACGAATCCACTTACGACAGCTACGAGGAGAAGGTGAAAGAGCTTCTCGGGACCGTAGATACACAGATGAATGTTTTACACGGCACAGGTGTCATTACAGAGGATCTTTATACAGAATATAAAGGTGCATTTACGGACTGGGGAACGATCGGATATGAGATCATGGAAGAGATCAAGGCCGGTAAGGAAGATCAGGCTGTCGATGGTATCTTAAATAAGTGTACCCCTGCATTAAACAGCTTAGTAGAAATTTCAAAGAAATTAGATGCATTGACTGATAAACAGAGAAGTAAGGCTGTCCAGAGCACGATCTTCTGTGCAGTTGCCGGTATTGCAGTGATCATTATCTTCCTGCTCCTTGCATGGGCAATCGCAAAGAAAGTGAGCAGGATGGTACTTGAAACCATTCTGGAACCATTACATGCGATCGAGGACGTGGCGAAGGAACTCACGGAAGGAAATCTGCACAGCCAGCTGGACTACCACTCCGAGGACGAGATCGGAAGACTTGCACACAGCATGCGTAAGTCCATCCGTATCCTTGGAACGTATGTCGATGATATTGACCGCTCCATGAAACAGTTCTCAGAGGGCAATTTTGATGTACAGCCAGAGGTAGAGTGGAGAGGGGACTTTGTTGGTATTTTACAATCCTTTATGGAGTTCCAGAACAGCATGTCTGATACGGTAAGAGGAATCCAGAGGGTTTCCGATGAGGTATCCAACGGAGCAGAACAGGTGGCATCCAGCTCGAACGAGCTTGCAGACGGCGCAACGAATCAGGCAGCAGTTGTCGAGGAACTGACCGCTACCGTTACCGGTGTTTCCGAACAGGTGGCAAACAATTCACAGGCAGCAAAGGAGATCAGCGGAAAAGTGGAACAGCTTGGACAGGCGCTGATCGAGAGCAACGGAAAGATGCAGGAGATGGTTGTCTCCATGAACGAGATCAATGATGCATCGCATGAGATTGACAAGATCATTGCGACGATCAATGAGATCGCATCCCAGACCAACCTGCTTGCCTTAAACGCATCTATTGAGGCTGCAAGAGCCGGTGAGGCAGGAAAAGGTTTCGCAGTAGTTGCAAATCAGGTAAATGTCCTGGCAGATCAGAGTGCAGAAGCGGCAAAGGAATCAGCGGCACTGATCGAGCGCTCTGTGAATGCTGTTGAAAAAGGTATGATAGTTGCAAAGGAAACAGCAGCACAGTTAGAGGAAGTGGCAGAGAATTCAAAAACGATCACAAGTGAAGTGACAAATATCGCAGACACCTTAGAGACACAGACAGCAGAGATCCATCAGATCAATGAAGGAATCGAGCAGATCAATGATGTGGTACAGACGAATTCAGCTACTTCAGAGGAATGTGCGGCTGCAAGTGAAGAGATGAGCAGCGAAGCAGATAATTTACGTGCAATGATCCGCAGATTTAAAGTTGCAAAGCATAAAAAATAATATCGGACCAGATAAATTCAACTGGATGCGCAGGAGTATAAGCGCAAAAGAAAAGGGAAGGTTCTCTGGTTATGAATAAGGATGTATATGGAATATTAGGAGATCTGACAGCAGAGATCTTATTGGAGATCATAGCGGAATGCATGGATGATTACCTATATGTGTTCGATCTCAAGAACAATAAGATGGAAATTTCCCAGTCAGCCCTGGATCGGTTTATGATCTCTGAGACACATATGAGGAATGTAAAGCAGGAGATCATGTCCGTTGTCTACAAAGAAGACCGCACTATGTTTGCAAAGCATATGCAGGCTGTGATGGATGGAAAGGAAAAGGTGCATGATATCCATTACCGGTGGCTCGACAAAAACGGGCTTCCGGTATGGGTCAACTGCCGCGGAGTAGTGATCGATGATGAAGATGGGAAGCCGGGGTATCTGGTGGGATGTCTGAATGAGACCGGAAACCAGCGGCGGGCTGATAATGTGACCGGGCTTTTAGGCGGAATGGAATTTTGTGCTTATCTGCGGTCACAGAAGAAACCTGTGACGACCGGATTTCTTATGCATATTGGAATTGATGATTTTGCAACGGTGAATGAAACACATGGCAGCAATTATGGCGATTATGTGTTAAAAAGTGTTGCAGACTGTATGAAAGAGTGCCTGTCCGGAAATCAGCGACTCTATCATCTGGTCGCAGATCAGTATGTGATCGTGGATCTTGACAGTACTTCCATGGATGATGCCATACAGCTCAAAAAAAAGATCGGTGAGAAAATAGACGAATTCATCATCTCTGAAAAATATGAAGTTGTATTTTCAGCTTCTGCAGGAGTGATCGATGCCTCGACTGTGGCAGAAGGCTACGAGGAATGCCGCAAAAAGTTTGAATTTTCCCTGAAAAAGGCAAAACGGATGGGAAAAAATAACATCTATTTTTACAGGCAGGAGGATTACGAGAAATTCCAGCGGAATGGAAGAATCATAAGTGCACTGAGAAATTCCATCGCTAACGGGTGTGAAGGCTTTGAAGTATATTATCAGCCGATCGTGGATTGTGTTTCCGGGCGTGTGATCGGTGCAGAAGCACTCATGCGGTATACCATGGTGACAGAGGAAGGTAAGGAGTGGCTGTCTCCGGTCGAGTTTATACCGCTTCTGGAAAAGACAGGACTGATCATTCCGGCGGGAAGGTTTGTGTTAAATGAGGCAGCAAAAATGTGCCGTGAGATACAGCAATATATACCGGAATTCAGTGTGAACGTGAATATTTCCTGTTATCAGATCGAGCATGGAAAGATTGCAGACAAGATACTCACTGCGGTCAGGGACAATGGACTGATGCCGGATCGCATCTGCATAGAAATGACTGAAAGCGGCTTCATGGATATGACACCGGTCTTTTGTAAATTCAGGAAAGTGCTTGAGGAAAATGGGATTCAGTTCGTGATCGATGATTTTGGAACCGGATATTCCAATCTCCACTGCATCAGTGACATGAATCCGGGCTATGTGAAAATGGATAAGGATTTCACAGCAAAGGCAATGAGCTGCGAACGGGATTACGAGCTGTTTAAAAAGATCATTGAGATGGTTCACAGCATCGGCATCCGCATCTGTGTGGAAGGAATTGAAAAAGAAGACTGGCATCTTAAGATGAAAGAACTGCAGGCGGATTATCTTCAGGGGTATTTTTTTGGAAAACCCTGTGAAAAAAAGAAGTTTATGGAAGAGTTTGTTTGCAATCCGCATAATAATGGCGTATGGTGAGATAGTACCTCTCAGGAGGTGCTATTTTACTATACAGATTTTTATAGAAATTTCATATCTGCATGAAACGGAGTATAAAGAATGAACGAAATAGAAGTTATCTGGAAGTTTTTAGATAATCTGGATGAGTACGTGTACGCAACAGACATAGAGACAGATGAGCTTGTTTATATGAACCGCAAATTGTTAGAGGTGTATGGATTACAGTCCATAGATGATGTGAAAGGGATGAAGTGCTACGAGGTGCTGCAGAAATCTTCTGTTCCCTGTGGTATGTGCAATAATGACAGGCTTTGTGCCGGAAAGTTTGTCGAGTGGCGTTATTATAATCCGGTGATCGATAAATACATGATGTTGAAAGATACCCTGGTGGAAGATCCTGTCACAAATAAAAAGTACCGGATCGAGATCAGTATAGATATCAGCGAGGAGCGTTCACAGGACAAGATGATCCAGAAGTACAGGGATATGGAGTCCTTTGTCAACGAGGCATTGAAGGATGCGCTTTCTGTCGAGTCGCCGGACGAGACGATCCGTATTATTCTGGAATATCTCGGAAAAGTGCTGAACGGAGAGAGAACATATATTTTTGAGAAGAACAGAGATGGCAGGGATGATAATACATATGAATGGACGGCGCCGGGAGTGCCACCGGAGATCGACAATCTCCAGAATCTTCCGCCGGAGATCTGTGAGAACTGGTATCACATTTTTGAGGAGGGAAAATATGTCCAGATACCGGATATTGAGGAGATGCGCCTGAGCGATCCGTTTCAATATGAAAATCTGAAGCGGCAGAAGATCCATTCCATTGTTGCCATGCCAATTTATGATGCGGAAAAAGTCATTGCTTTTTACGGAGTTGACAATCCGCCGGCATTTTCATTGGAATATACGTCGGATATGCTTCAGATCATGGGTTCTTTTCTCAAGTCCTGCATCAGACGCAGGAATCTGATGAGGCGTCTGGAAGATCTAAGCTATAAGGATGCGCTGACTCAGCTTGGAAACCGCTTTGCGATGGAAAAGTATGTGAGACAGATCGATCCGGAGCAGAGCGTTGGCGTAGTTTATTGTGACGTTACTGGTTTAAAGGGTGTGAATGACACACTGGGACATAAGGCAGGGGATGACCTGATCCTTAGAGCCGGTGCATGTCTGGAGCAAGTGTTTGGCGATTACGGCGTATTCCGTATCGGGGGAGATGAGCTGCTTGTATTGTGCGCGCAGATCGATCAGGACACGTTGGCGGAACGCATAAGGCAGTTAGAGTGTCTGACAGCTGAGAAGGACGTAAATATCGCAGTGGGAGTGATCTGGCAGGACAGGGCGGACACACATCTGGATGAACTTCTGCAGGAAGCTGAGAAGCGCATGTATGAGGATAAGGCAGAATACTATAAGAAAACAGGGATTGAGCGGAGAGGTGCAGACAAAAAAGGCTGAATCTGCTCTCACTAAATGAGAATAGATAAAAAAGTGATAATAATTTTGTCTGAAAACGGTATTTTCCTAGGCGAAATGTAAAAAATTTTAAAATAGAAATAAAATGATTGTGATTTTGCCATGAGGTACAGTATAATAAGAAATGTCGGTTAAATGTAAAAATTATGTAAAAAGTATGTAAATAAAATTGCAGACAGGGATACGTTAGGATGTATAACGTAGTTAGGAGTACAAATGACAACATTTACTATTATTTTATCGCTGCTCAGCGGAGTGGCACTGTTCCTTTTTGGTATGTCCCTGATGGGAGACGGACTGAAGAAAGTAGCGGGTAATAAGCTGGAGCTGGTTCTTTATAAGCTGACGAACACACCGTTGAAAGGAGTGCTGCTTGGAACTGCTGTGACAGCGATCATCCAGTCCTCCTCCGCAACGACTGTTATGGTTGTCGGCTTCGTAAATTCCGGAATGATGAAGGTTGCGCAGGCGATCGGTATCATCATGGGAGCCAACATCGGAACGAGTGTGACAGGCTGGATTTTGTGTCTGTCGTACATTGACGGTTCGAACGGGATTGCACAGCTGCTGTCCACGGCGACTATCTCAGCGATCGTGGCGATCATTGGTATTATCTTTAAAATGTTTGTAAAAAAATCCGGCTTTAAAAATGTCGGTGACATTATGCTTGGGTTCTCCATCCTGATGGTGGGGATGCAGACCATGAGTGGGGCAGTTGCACCATTAAAAGATAATGAGCATTTTGTGAATGTATTGACAATGTTTAAAAATCCGGCGGCAGGTATACTGGCAGGTATTTTATTTACGGCGGTATTGCAGAGTGCATCCGCCTCAGTCGGTATCCTTCAGGCGTTGTCCATGAGTGGAACGATCACTTTTGCAGCGGCACTTCCTATCACCATGGGTATCGGTGTCGGCGCAGCCTGTCCGGTTCTGCTCTCCTCGATCGGAACGAACAAAAATGGTAAGAGAACAGCCCTGATCTATCTGTTTAACGATCTGTTCGGCATGCTGTTCTGGTCAATTGTATTCTATTCTGTCAATGCAGTGGTGCATTTTCCATTTATGAATGCCACCATGAGCCCGGTACTGATCGCACTGTTAAACACGGTTTTCCGTGCGGCAACGATTTTAGTACTTCTTCCATTTATCAAATGGATTGAAAAAATTGTTTATCTTGTTGTAAAAGATTCGCCGGAGGATGAGGAGGATCAGGCAGACTTCGATCTGCTTGAGGAGCGTTTCCTTGCTTACCCGGATCTTGCGATCACGCAGAGCCATCTTGCGATGAACGGCATGGCAAAGAAGGCAAGAAAGAATATTTTACGCGCGTTAAGCCTGTTCCTTGTGTATTCGACAGAAAAGTTTAATAAGGTACAGGAAAAGGAAACGCTGATCGATAAATATGAGGATAAGCTGGGAACCTATCTGATGCAGATGTCCACGCATGAGATGAATGGAAGCCAGGCGAAGCAGGTATCCAAGTTTTTGCATACAGTGAGTGATTTCGAACGTCTGGGCGACCATGCGGTGAATATCTCAGAGGTTGCGGCGGAGCTGAACGAGAAGAAAATTGCATTTTCGGATGAGGCACAGTATGAGCTGGATGTGCTGGAGAATGCAGTAAAAGAGTGTGTCAGTCTTGCGGTGGATGCATTCTGTGCGGATGACCTTGAGATGGCGGCAAAAGTAGAACCACTCCGCGAACTGATCGGTATCCTCTGCGATGAACTGAAACTGCGTCATATCGCAAGACTCCGCACCGGAAAATGCGAGATGAAGCAGGGATTTGCGTTTAATGATCTGCTGACGAACCTGGAACGAATCGCAGCACACTGCTCGAACATCGCAGTTGCCATGATCGAGCTTGAGGCAGCAGACTTTGATACCCATGAGTATTTAAAGAGTGTCCGCGAGTTAAAGAATGACACTTACATGGCATACTTTGATGAGTATGAAAGAAAATATGACATCAATGGTTACCGGAAGAAAAAGACAAAAGCACAGAAATAGAGATCAGTGATTACGGCTGTCGTACTGAAAGGAGAAATTCCCGGATTGTATGGCAGCTTTTTTGTTCCATTCTTTTGGAGAAATTTTCTGATGGAAAACATCATAAGCCGGGAACTTTATTCTAGTCAAAAAAGATAGAATGATGTACTATGAAAAGGAACAGAAAACGAAAATTAGAATTTGAAAAAAGTTAGGGAAAAACATGTCGCTGCAATTTATTTTCGGAAATTCAGGAAGTGGAAAATCATCCTATTTATATAGGAACATACTAAAAGAAGCGGCAGAGCATCCGGAGAAAAATTATCTGGTGCTTGTGCCGGAGCAGTTCACCATGCAGACACAGCGCGAGCTTGTGCGGCTTGAAAAGTCACATGCTATCATGAACGTGGATGTGTTAAGTTTTGCACGCCTTGCATACCGTGTGTTTGACGAGCTTGGGAAACAGAACCTGCGCGTGTTGGAGGAGACCGGAAAGAATCTGGTGCTCCGCAAGCTTGCAGGGGAGCAGAAGAAAAACTTAAGTGTGCTGGGCGGTAACTTAAACCGGATGGGGTACATCAGTGAGGTGAAATCCCTCATTTCCGAGCTGACGCAGTATAACGTGTCACCAGAAAAATTGGATACATTTTTGGAGACGGAGGATGTCGGGGAGACATTGCGCCTGAAAATGCAGGATATCTCGGTCATGTATCACAGTTTTTCTGAATATCTGCAAGGGCAGTATATCACCTCTGAGGAAGTGTTATCGCTATTGTGCGATGCCGCAGAGGATTCGAATATTATAAAAGACAGCGTGATTGTGTTTGACGAATTTACCGGTTTTACACCGATACAGAATCAGCTTCTTAGAAAACTTTTAGTGTTATCAGAGCGTATCATTGTCTCCGTGACGATGGATGCAGGCGAGGATTTTTACCATTGCAGGGGCGAGCAGGAACTTTTTTCCATGAGTAAAAAGACGGTTTCGGTGCTGATGAAAATGGCAGAGGAACTTCATGTCACGGTGGAGGAGCCTGTTGTGTTATCCGATGGAAAAAATCACAGATATAAAAATGCTCCATCCCTGTACTTCATGGAGCAGAATCTGTTTCGACCGTATTATCATAAATGGCGGCAGAAGGAGGATGAACTGCGGATCGTGAGCCTTAAAAATCCGAGGGAAGAGCTTCACTTTGTGGCGCGTGAGATCACGAAATTTGTGCGTGAGAAACAGTACTGTTATAAGGATATCGCAGTGGTGACCGGGGATGTGGGGCTTTACGACAACTATGTGGACGAGATCTTTACGGCGTATGACATTCCATACTTTCTCGACCAGACGAGAACCATTCTGTTTCATCCTTTTATCGAGTTTATCCGTGCGGTGCTTGAGGTGGTGGAACTTGATTTCTCTTATGAGAGCGTGTTCCGTTTCCTTCGCTGCGGACTGACCGGCATCACAGAACGGCAGATCGATCTGCTGGAAAACTACGTGCTTGCCAAGGGGATACGTGGCAGAAAAAAATGGGAAAAACAGTGGACGTTTGTGTTCGATGATACCGAAAAAGAGAACCTCACAGAAATGAATGAAGTGCGGGAAAAGATTTATGGCTTCTTTGCACCGTTATCGGAAGCGTTCACACAGGGAAAGACTGTGCGTGACGAGACCACTGTGTTGTATGAATTAATTGAAAAATTAGAAATAGAACAAAAATTAAAACAAAAAGAACTGGAATTTGAACGGCAGGGCAATCAGGTCAAGGCGAAAGAGTACGCCCAGATTTACAAAATTGTCATGGATCTGTTTGATAAGGTTGTGGACTTCCTGGGAGACGAAGTGCTTCCGGTCAAAGAGTATGCGGATATTTTAGACGCCGGATTTGAGGCTGCAAGAGTCGGCGTGATCCCGCCGGGAAATGATAAAGTGATGATCGGAGACATCGAGCGAACCAGATTGAACCATATCAAAATCTTATTTTTCATCGGTGTCAATGACGATGTTGTGCCGAAAGCGGGCAATGCCGGAGGTATCATCTCGCAGTTTGAACGTGAGAAAATGGTGGCATGTCATCTGGAACTTGCACCGGGTGCGCGTGAAAAAGTTTTTATCCAGCGGTTTTATCTATATCTGAATGTGACGAAGCCATCTGATTTTTTATATGTGACTTTTTCAAAAGTGAATGCGGACGGAAAAGCACTTAGAAGGTCGTATTTTGTTGGAACGCTCTTGAAAATGTTCCCGGAGAAAACGGTGGAGGAAATCGAGGAGACAACTTCTGCGGACTGCATCATGACGCCGAAGAGCAGCATGGCATTTTTCCTGGAGGGACTGCAGGATGATAACAGAGCTTCTGAGCCTTCACAGATAGAAAAAAGAAAATTATGGAACGCTCTCGCCAACTTTTACCTCACAGATTCCGAGTGGAAGCCGGAAACGGAAAAACTTTTAAAAACTGCCTACGAAGTGCACAGCGATGAGCCAATCAGCCACGCAGTGACGCAGGCACTTTACGGAACCGTGTTGGAGAACAGCGTCACAAGACTGGAGCGTTTTGCGGCGTGTGCCTACGCGCATTATCTGAATTACGGTTTACGCCTAAAGGAGCGTCAGCTTTTAGAGTTTGCAAGCGTGGACATGGGAAATATTTACCATGATGCGCTTGAACATTTTTCCAGACGTGTGGAAAAATCAGAGTACACCTGGTTTAACATCCCGGAGGATGTGCAGGAGACATTTATAGAGGAGAGCATGAATGACGCGATTGCCGGGTGCAAAAATGCCGGAGCGTTTGAGAACGTGAGAAACCGTTACCTGACCGGTCGGATGCGCCAGACCATCAAGCGCACGGTGTGGGCACTTACCACCCAGATCCAGAAGGGAAAATTTGTGCCGAGTGATTTTGAGGTGTCCTTTTCGCGGGCAGATAAATTGGACGCCATCCGTTTTCAGCTGAGTGATGAGGAAAAAATGAACCTGCTCGGCAGGATTGACCGTGTGGACACTTACGAGACGTCGGATAAAGTTTATGTGAAGATTATTGATTATAAATCGGGAAACACGAGTTTTTCACTCGTCAATCTGTATCACGGACTGCAATTACAGCTTGTGGTCTATATGAATGCGGCATTGGAATTAGAGGAAAAACGCCATCCAGGCAAAAAAGCGGAACCGGCGGGTATTTTCTACTATCACATTCAAAATCCGATAGTAGACGGACTTGGAAATGAGACAGAGGCAGAAATACGAAACAGCGTTTTGGAGCAGTTAAAATTAAATGGTCTGGTGAACGATGATCCGGAAATCTATGAGGCGATGGATTCAGATTTTGACGGAAATTCTTCGGTCATCCCAATCGGAAAAAAAACGGACGGAAGCTTAAAAGCAACTTCCAAGGTTGCCAGTACTTACGATTTTTCTGTGATGTCTGATTATGTACAGGAGAAAATCAAAGAGACCGGGAAAAAAATCTTTGCCGGGGATATTTCAATCCATCCATACTCGCTGGACGGAAAAAGTGGCTGCGATTACTGTCCATACCACACCGTCTGCGGTTTTGACGCCCGGATGCCGGGGTATTCCTATCACAAACTGGAAAAATTTGACAGCGCGGACGAGATATTAAAGCGTATGGAAAACGAAAAGCAGGAACAGTAAATAACAGGAGTGAGAAATATGGGAGTTTCATGGACCACAGAGCAGCAGCAGGTCATTGACTTAAGAAATCGAAATATATTGGTATCTGCGGCAGCAGGTTCTGGAAAGACCGCTGTTTTAGTAGAGCGGATCGTGAAAATCATAACAGACAAAAATCATCCGGTCGACATTGACCATCTGCTGATCGTGACGTTTACCAATGCGGCAGCGGCAGAGATGCGGGAGCGAATCGGAAATGCGATCGAGAAAGCGTTAGATGAACAGCCGGGGGATGAGCATCTGTTAAGACAGCTGACCCTGATTCACAATGCACAGATCACGACCATCGACAGCTTCTGTCTGTACGTGGTGCGCAATCATTTTCATGAGATCGATCTGGAACCGAATTTCCGTATCGGGGATGAGGGTGAGTTAAAATTGCTGCGCGAGGATGTCCTTGGCAAAGTTTTAGAGCAAAACTATGAAGAGCCTTCGGAAGCATTTTCCGATTTTGTGGAGGGCTATGCATCGGGGCGGACGGATGCAGCATTAAATGAGATGATCCTCCAGTTATATGAGTTTTCCAGAAGTTATCCGTGGCCGGAAAAATGGCTTGATTCCTTTGTGGGAATCTACCGCATCGAAAACAGGGAGGAGTTAGACCGCGCAGAATGGCTTGCTCCGCTCACGCAAAACATCCGCTTTGTCTTAAAAGACTGCGAACAGCTCCTAAAGCAGGCGCTTGCGGTCACACAGCAGGATGACGGACCGGATATGTACGAGAAAGCGGTGCGCAGCGATCTGGAAAAATACGAAAGTTTGTCAAAACTAACCTCTTTCTGTGAACTGTCCGAGGCACTTTCGGATATCAAATACGACAGACTTGCGAGCAGCAGAGGTTTTGAGGGAGATCCCGATAAATTGGAGCTGGTAAAAAGTCTCAGGGAGCAGGCGAAGGATGTAGTAAAGAAGTTATGTAAACAATATTTTTTCTGTTCGCCGGAGATGATGATAGAGCAGTTAGAGCGCACGGAGCCGATGTTAGAGGAGGTTGTCCGTCTCACAAAGCAGTTTGCAGATGAGTTTGCAGCCGCAAAACGCCGGAAAAATCTGGTGGATTTCCATGATGTGGAACATTTTGCATTGCAGATCCTTGTGGATGAGGAGACGGAGAAGGTGAAAAAGACTGCGGAAGAGTTCCGGGATACCTTTGAGGAGATCATGATCGACGAGTATCAGGACAGCAACGAAGTGCAGGAGACACTGCTTCGCTCCATTTCCAGAGAGGAGCGTGGGGAAAATAATATTTTCATGGTCGGGGATGTAAAGCAGAGTATCTACCGGTTCCGTCTCGCAAGACCGGAGCTTTTCATGAAAAAATACGACTCCTATTCGCTGGAAGAGAGTACCACACAGCGTATCGATCTGCACAAAAACTTCCGGAGCAGAGAGGAAGTTTTAACCTGCACAAACGATATTTTTTACAAAATCATGGTGCGGAGCCTTGGAAATGTGGAGTATGATGCGGAGGCTGCCCTGTATCCGGGGGCAAGCTATCCTGTCAGCGCAGACTTCACCCCGGAGATCCTGCTCGCAGACAGCAATGACGAATTATTGGAGGACACCGAATTTTCCGATAAGAAGACATTAGAAGCAAAAATTGTGGCGGAGGAGATCAGACACCTGATGAAAACGCAGCCTGCCACCGATAAGGCGACCGGAGAACTTCGGGCGGCACGCTACTCCGATATTGTAATTTTGCTCCGCAGTCTGTCCGGCTGGGCGGATTCCCTTGTGGAAGTGTTGAACGAGAATGGAATCCCGGCGCACACGGTTTCTTCAACCGGTTATTTTTCCACGGTGGAAGTGCAGACGGTACTGTCCATGCTGAGGCTTTTGGATAACCCAAGGCAGGATATTCCGATGGCGGCAGTGCTCCGCTCGCCGATGGCAGGGCTTACCGATGAGGAGCTTGCGGTGTTAAGGCTTGAAGATGGCAGTGTGCCTTTTCATGAAGCGGTGCTTGAACTGGCAGAAGGACTTTATGAAGAGGACGGGCAAAAAGAAATTTCAGATTCAGAGGCAGATCGGAAGCAGGGAAGAAACGCGGACGGGAAAAAAGAAGATGATATAGAGACAACCGCTCACCGGAAATTGCTCAAATTTTACAAAAAATACAGGCAATTACGGCAGCTCGTCCCGGACACTCCGATCCATGAGCTGATCGAGATCATCCTGCGCGAGACCGGATACGGTCATTATGTGGCGGCAATGCCGGCAGGAAGCAGAAGAACAGCGAATTTAAACATGCTTTTGGAAAAAGCCGCAGCCTACGAAAAGACGAGTTACAAAGGACTGTTTCATTTTGTGCGTTACATTGATGAACTGCAGAAATATGATGTGGATTTCGGTGAGGCAGACATGGTCGGGGAAAACGAGGACGTTGTCCGAATTATGAGTATCCATAAGAGCAAAGGTCTTGAGTTCCCAATTGTGATCGTGAGCGGTATGGGCAAAAATTTCAATAAACAGGACACACGGAGCAAAATGGTACTTCACCCGGAACTCGGCATCGGTCTTGACTACATGGACGGAAAAAAGCGTATCAAATCACCGACTATCGCAAAGAAGGCGATTGCAAAGCAGATCGATCTGGAAAATCTCGGAGAGGAACTTCGTGTGCTATACGTTGCCTTAACCCGTGCAAAAGAAAAGCTCATTCTCACCGGGACATTAAAGGATGCCCCGGAAAAACTAGAATTTTTCAGGCAGCAGGCGAATCTTTCGAAAGCAGCAGACAGACCGCTTTCCTACCTTACAAGAGAAGGGGCTTCCGGTTATCTGGACTGGATACTTCCGGCAGTGCTTTCCTATGGGGACAAATACCCGGTCCGGATCGTGGAAGCGGCAGAGCTTGTCTTAGACGAAGTGGAAAACCAGTTAGAGCAAAATGAAGATCTGACAGAGCGGATCGGGGAGATCAAAGCGGCGGACCCACAGCTGGTCGGGCAGTTGAAGCAGCGGTTTTCGCAGCGTTATCCATATCAGGTTGACGTTTTGAGGAAAAACAAATATTCCGTATCTGAATTAAAGCATCGTGCAATGCGTGAAAAATTTGAGGCAGAGCAGGAGGAGACCATCCCGGCATTTTTGGAAGAACCTGTGACGCCAACGATTCCTCTTTTTATCCAGAGACAGGGAAGTGTGGAACAGGAGGCACAAAATAAGGCACAGGATGCAGGGCAGGAAGCAGAAAGTAAAGCAGAACAGAAAATAGAATCAAATACAGCAAACCGTGGCGCACTCAGAGGAACCGCAGTACACCGTGTCATGGAGTGCTACGATTTTGCCTCAGAAAAAAGTGTACATGAACAGATGGAAGCTATGGAAAAAGAGGAGAAAATCACTGCGGATATGCGTGCACTCGTGAAAGAGCAGATTGTGGCAGATTTTGTTTCCTCGGAAACAGGAAGGCGGATGGCTCTCGCACAGTGCGGGGGAGCACTTTACCGTGAGAAACCATTTGTCATGGGATTTACGGAAGAGGAAATGGAAAGATATGGCTTTGGGGCAGGTGCGCAGATGATAGAAAATGAAGCGCAGACTGAAAATGCACAGCAGGAAATCATGTCAGAAAATGTGTCGCAGGAAAATCATATGCATGAGGAAGATTTAACTTTAATTCAGGGAATCATTGATGTTTTCTGGATTGAGGATGACGGAATCACAGTCCTGGATTATAAGACAGATCGTGTGGATACTGTGCAGGAGCTGATTGACCGTTATGCGACACAGTTAAAGCTTTATGCGGATGCGTTGGAGCGGGTTTTTGCCACCCGGAAACTGAAGGTGAAGGAGATTCTGATCTACTCGTTCCGGTTAGAAAAGCTGATTTCAATTGAATAAATGTATGCACGAAGATCACTGGAGTCTTAATGATTCCGGTGATTTTCGTATAGAGCGATCGTATAGAGCAATCAGACGATATTTTCTTGTGTGCATAAGTGATTCATGGTATCATAGAAATCATGAGAACGGAGGAAGGAGTCGCAAAAATGAAAGCCTTAAACATCCCGGTTGGTATTTCTAATTTTGAAAAAATCCGCAATAATGGATTTTATTATGTTGATAAAACTGGTCTGATCGAGGAACTTCTGAAAACAGAAGCAGAAGTGACGTTGATCACCCGACCACGTCGATTTGGAAAAACACTCGGAATGAGTATGCTAGAAAGCTTTTTTGATATTCGAAAAAACAGTCGGAAACTATTTGAAGGTCTTGAGATTGCACGCCAGAGTGAATTATGCAGCAAGTGGATGAATCAATATCCGACGGTTTCCGTATCATTCCGGCAGGTGGATGGTCTGAACTTTACAAGTGCATATGATATGCTGACAATGGTGTTTGCCGATCTGTATAACAAACATCTTTATCTGCTTGAAGACAGTCATGTAACGGAGTTTCAAAAGAAAACGTTTACAAATATTGCGCATGGATGTGGTTCGGAAAAAGAAGTGAAAAGCAGTCTTGTTCTTTTGACGACTATGATGCAGCAGCATTATGGTAAGGCAGTAGTACTTTTGATAGATGAGTATGATGTTCCGGTTGCAAAGGCAAATGCGCATGGTTACTACAACGAGATGTTAGATGTCATGAAAGGACTATTGCAGGCTTTGAAAGATAATCAGGCACTTTGTTTTGCGGTTGTCACAGGATGTCTGAAAATTGCTAAAGAAAGTATTTTTACAGGAACCAATAATTTTGTGTCTGACACTATCACAGATTCACGCCTGAATGAATACTTTGGCTTTGTCCAGAGCGAGGTGGATCAGATTTTAGCAGATGCAGAGACAGAAGATCAGGCGGAAAATATCCGAAAATGGTATGACGGATATCACTTTGGTGACTTTGATGTTTATTGTCCGTGGGATGTGATGAATTATCTGCTGGAGCTGCAGCACAATCCACAGGCTAAGCCGGTCAGTTATTGGAAAAATACCAGCGATAATGCGATTATCCGTTCTTTTATCGATCATTCAGGAAGCAGCATCACGAAGAAGCTGGAAAATTTAATGGCTGGAGAAACAATTGTTCAGCGTGTGGATGAAAATCTGACTTACGATTATTTACATTCTTCGGAGGATAACCTGTGGAGTATGCTGTATCTGACAGGATACCTCACAAAAGCGCGGAATGAACAAACGGATGAGGTGCTGCCTGACGGTGCGATTGCACTTATGATACCGAATGAAGAAATCAGGGATATATTTGAAACGACGGTTATACAGTGGTTTGATGACAGTACCAGAAAATGGAATCGGACTTTATTGTTTGATGCAGTGTGGAATGGTGACAGTGTGAATCTGACAAAAGAAATGAATATTCTTTTACGACGCACAATCAGTTATCACGATTATAAAGAGGATTTTTATCATGCGTTTCTTGCAGGAATCTTTACAGGTGCCGGATATATGGTGGATTCGAATAAGGAGCATGGCGAAGGGCGTAGTGATGTGGTCGTATATGATCCGGTTAATGGACGTGTTGCGATTTTTGAAGCAAAATACACGAAAAATCAGGAAAAATTGGAAAGTACATGTAATACTGCGTTGCAACAGATAGATGAACGTCTGTATGCAAAGGAGTATGAAGATGATTATGATCAGATTCTATGCTATGGCATTTCATTTTTCAAAAAACGGTGTCTTGTCAAGAAAAAGTAAACGGTTAAGTGAGGAAATTTATGGGACAGATCATACTTGCCTCGGCATCGCCGAGAAGAAAAGAATTGTTAGAACAGATCGGACTGGAATTTGAAATCTGCCCGGCGAAAGGGGAGGAAGTTATCTCGAAAAGTGCGCCGGAGGAGGTTGTGATGGAGCTTTCCGAGCAGAAAGCGACAGAGGTCGCTGCAATGGTAAAAACATATGAGAGCGGACATGGGGAACTGATGACACCGCAGGATATCTTAGTGATCGGGGCAGACACCGTCGTTGCATGTGATGATACCATCCTTGGAAAGCCGAAAGATGAAGCCGATGCAAAGCGGATGCTCACACTTCTGTCGGGAAGAAAACATGCCGTGTATACAGGCGTTACGTTTGTGTTTCTGGATAAAAACGGACGAGCGGGCGCACATACCTTTTACGAGAAAACAGAAGTTACCATGAAGCCGTTGTCGGAACCTGAGATCGACCGTTATGTGGCGACCGGAGAGCCGATGGATAAAGCCGGTGCCTATGGGATCCAGGGAAAATGTGCCATTTATATTGAAGGGATTGAAGGTGATTACAATAATGTGGTCGGACTTCCGGTTGCACGCATTTATAAGGAGCTGCAAAAGCTTGGAATCGATCCCTATCTATGGTAAACTGCATGAAATAGTAGATTGGATGATTTCTAAATTCTCGTAGATCCTAAATTAAAATTTAGAAATTATCAACAACACATATGAGGAGAGGAGCAAATAAAATGCAATATGATGAGACATGTTTAGAATATTTTCTGGCACATCAGGAACAGCTTCTGCCGGAGCCGGTGGCAGAGACAATGGAAGAGGCAGAGGAATTTTTAGAGGACTGCATGGCGGTCGTCTGTATGAATCTGAAAGAGGTAAAAGCTTATTTCGAAGATCAGGGGGCTGATATCGAGGGAATGTCACTCAGGGATCTGGAGGAGGCAAGCGAAGTTTTTGCCCTCCCGGATGGCAGATATCTGATCGTGGAAGCTTAAATTTTTATAAATTTCCCGGAATAGGATTGACAAAAGAAAAAATGTTTATTATACTCAAAAAGTTTGCAAAGCAAACAGAACGAGTAAGCCATTTTACAGTGCAAAAAACTGTAAAAAAGCATTTTATAACAAGGAGAAAACTACATGAAAAATTATGATGTGATTATTATTGGGGCAGGTCCTTCTGGTATTTTCTGTGCATATGAACTGATCCATGCCAATAAAGACCTGAAGATTTTAATGATTGAAAAAGGACGCCGTATCGAGAACAGACAGTGTCCGAAGAGAAAGACAAAAGTATGTGTAGGCTGTCAGCCATGTTCCATCACGACCGGATTTGCCGGAGCAGGAGCATTCTCCGATGGAAAATTATCTTTATCCCCGGACGTAGGTGGAAATCTTCCGGAGATTTTAGGATATGATGAGACTGTTACATTATTAAAAGAATCCGATGATATTTATTTAAAATTCGGAGCAGATACAAAAGTTTACGGTGTGGATAAAGAAAAAGAAATCCGCGAGATCCGTAGAAAAGCAATCACAGCAAACTTAAAACTGATCGAATGTCCAATCCGTCACCTTGGAACAGAGGAAGGATACAAGATTTATTCCAGATTGCAGGAGCATCTGTTAGAGCAGGGTGTTGAGATGGAATTCAATACCATGGTCAAAGATATTATTATTGAGGATAATCAGGTGAAAGGTCTTGTGACAGACAAAGATGAGACTTACTATGCAAAAGAGATCGTTTCCGCAGTCGGACGTGAGGGAGCAGACTGGTTCTCACATATCTGTAACGGTCATGGAATCGAGACGCAGGTTGGTACGGTAGATATCGGTGTCCGTGTGGAAGTGCGTGATGAGGTTATGGAATTCTTAAACGATAACCTTTACGAAGCAAAATTAGTTTACCACACACCTACATTTGACGATAAAGTGCGTACATTCTGTACGAATCCATCCGGTGAAGTAGCAACTGAGTACTATGACAATGGACTTGCAGTTGTAAACGGACACGCTTATAAATCCAAAGATTTAAAGACAAACAACACCAACTTTGCAATTCTTGTATCCAAGAATTTCACAAAGCCATTTAAAACACCAATCGAGTACGGAAAACAGATTGCACAGCTTTCCAACATGCTCTGCGACGGAAAAATTTTAGTACAGACCTTCGGTGATTTCAGAAGAGGAAGAAGAACGACAGAGGAGCGTCTCTGCAGAAATAACCTGATTCCTACTTTAAAGGATGCAGTACCTGGAGATCTTTCCCTTGTATTCCCACATCGTATTATGGTGGATATCGAGGAGATGATCCTTGCACTTGATAAGGTAACACCGGGTATTGCAAGTGATGAGACTTTATTATATGGTGTTGAAGTAAAATTCTACTCGAACAAGGTTGTTGTAAACAAAGACTTTGAGACAAGCGTAAAAGGTCTTCGTGCCATCGGTGACGGAGCATCGGTAACCCGTGGTCTGCAGCAGGCATCCGCAAACGGAATCTCTGTTGCGAGAAGCATTTTAAAAGCTATGGAAGCTTAAATGAACAGCATGAAAAAAAACAGAAAAAAAATGACACTGATATGTCTGCTCTGCTTTTCCTTTCTGCTCACAGGATGCAAGATAGGAAATAAGGAAGTGATCGTCTCAAACACATTGAACAACCGTCAGGTATTCCGCATTGGAAATGTGTCCTGCGGGCTGAAAGAGGCGAAGGTATATCTGGTGAACTACCAGAATATTTACGGAACAGCCTATGGACTCGATCTCTGGCAGCATGATTTTGGAGACAGTTCCCTGGAAAACTATGTGAAAAATATCACAATGCGGGAGCTGGCACAGGTGGTCTGCTTAGACCAGCTTGCAAAGGAAAAAGAGATGGAACTTTCCGAAGAAGAAAAGGAAAAGACCGCTCAGGCGGCAGAGGAGTACTTTGCCTCGCTCACGGAGGATGAGACTGCCTATATGGGCGTTTCGGAGAGTGACATCAAAGAGTACTATGAGCATTATGCGCTGGCACAGAAAGTGTACCACTCACTCACAAAAGCGGTGAATGAGGAGGTCAGCGATGATGAGGCACGGGTGATGGAGATCATGCAGATTTTTGTTTCGGATGAGAGCCGGGCAAATGAGATCGCATCCAGATTAGCCCAGGGAGAAGATTTTGCAACACTCGCCAATAATTATAATGAGCTTGGCAGCATTCAGGTAAATATTTCAAGGGATGATCTCCCGGCTGCAGTAGAAGAGATCGCATTTCAGATGGAAAATGATGAGGTTTCCGGTAAGATCACAGTGGATGGAGGCTTTTATTTCATTAAATGCCTGAACAAATACAATCAGGAGCTGACAGAGGCGAACAAAGCCAATATTGTAGACAAAAGAGAAAAGGAAGCTTTTGATGATGAATACAATGGATTTGTTTCTTCCCTGAGTTCGAATATCAACGAAGAACTCTGGGAGAATCTGGAACTTGAGACAGGTTCCGGGATGAAGACGGATACGTTTTTTGAAGTTTTTAATACTTATTGTGGTGATATGTGATATCACCACAATTTTTTCGAGGGAAAAAGATATGACGAAGGATATGACAAACGGATCGCCAATGAAGCTGATTCTTGGATTTTCCGTACCACTTTTGTTTGGATTTTTATTTCAGCAGTTTTACAATCTGATGGATACGTTGATCGTAGGACGTTTCCTCGGAGTAGATGACCTTGCAGCGGTAGGTTCCACAGGCTCCGTCAACTTTCTTATCATCGGATTCTGTATGGGAGTGTGCAACGGATTTGCGATTCCTCTGGCACACAAATTCGGCGCAGGAGACTATAAGGGCATGCGTGGCTTTATGATGAACGCCATTTACCTCTCTGCTATTTTTGCAGTGGTCATGACGATCGTGACGGTCATTTTCTGTATGCCGATCCTGGAGCTGATGCGCACACCGGAAAATATCATTGACGGTGCATACCGTTACATTGTGATCATTTTCTGGGGGATTCCGGTCACCTATCTGTACAATCTGGTTTCGGGAATTATCCGTTCCATGGGGGACAGCAGGACACCGGTTGTGTTTCTGGTGATCGCTGCGGTCATTAATATCGGACTGGATCTGTTTTTTATCGTAGTGCTCGGAACCGGAGTGGAAGGTGCAGCATGGGCAACAGTGATCTCACAGCTGATCTCCGGTGTGGGATGCCTTATTTACAGTATCAGACATTTTGAGATACTGCATCCGGAAAAAGAGGAAATGCAGGTAAATAAAACGTACATGATGACATTGTGTGGAATGGGCGTTCCGATGGGACTGCAGTATTCCATCACGGCGATCGGAAGCGTTATCTTACAGAGTGCGGTCAACTCCCTTGGCTCTCATGCGGTTGCCGCTATGACAGCCGGAAGCAAGATCGGAATGTTTTTCTGCTGCCCGTTTGATGCGTTGGGTTCTACGATGGCAACCTATGGCGGTCAGAATGTCGGGGCAAAAAAACTGGATCGTGTCTCCGGAGGCTTAAAGGCGGCGTCCATTCTCGGATGTGCATATGCGGTGCTGGCATTTGTCATTATGTTCTTTTTCCGTGGGGCGCTGGCAGGCTTCTTTGTCGGAGAGGCAGAGCCGGAAGTCGTTTCCAATGCAGGACTGTTTTTGCTGATCAACAGTGCATTCTATATCCCATTGGCATTTGTCAACATCGTGCGTTTCCTGATCCAGGGAATGGGCTACAGCAAATTTGCTATTTTGGCGGGTGTGTTTGAGATGGTTGCAAGAACGTTAGTCGGATTTGCATTTGTGCCTGTTTTCGGCTACGTGGCAGCGTGCTTTGCAAGCCCGGTGGCATGGATCTTTGCGGATGCATTTTTATTCCCGGCATATTTCCATGTCCTGAAAAAGACGAAGAAGATGTTGTACAAGTAAAAAATAACTGCGAAACTTCCCACCAGAGTAGAGCAAATTGTGAAAAATTGAACAATGTAATTAAAAACGAAAGGATTCAGTATGAGTATTTTAAACGTGGAACACCTGACACACGGATTTGGTGACAGGGCAATTTTTAATGACGTGTCTTTCCGGCTTTTGAAGGGAGAACACATCGGATTAGTCGGCGCCAACGGCGAGGGAAAATCCACATTTATGAATATCGTGACCGGAAAGCTTATGCCGGACGAGGGAAAAGTGGAATGGGCGAAAAACGTCCGTGTCGGTTATCTCGACCAGCACTCCACACTGACCAAAGGCATGACAATCGAGAGTGTGTTAAAATCGGCGTTCGCATGGTTGTTTGAACTCGAAGAAAACATGAACCAAATCTGTGACAGGCTTGGCGAGGCAGAACCGGACGAGATGGATGCGATGATGGAGGAACTCGGAGTCATTCAGGATACACTTACCATGCATGATTTTTACATCATTGATGCGAAGGTGGAGGAAGTGGCGAGAGCGCTCGGTCTGCTTGATCTCGGACTGTCCCATGATGTCACGGATTTAAGCGGCGGACAGCGTATGAAAGTTCTTCTGGCAAAGCTTTTGCTGGAAAAACCGGACATTCTTCTTTTAGACGAGCCGACGAACTATCTTGACGCAGAGCACATCGCGTGGTTGAAACGTTATCTGCAGGAGTATGAGAATGCGTTTATCTTAATCTCCCACGATATCCCGTTTTTAAACAGCGTGGTAAACCTGATCTACCATATGGAGAACCAGAAGCTTGACCGCTATGTAGGAGATTACGACCACTTCAAGGAGGTTCATGCTGTACAGAAGGCACAGATAGAGGCAGCATACAACCGTCAGCAGCAGGAAATTGCTCAGTTAAAGGACTTTGTTGCCAGAAATAAGGCGCGGGTTTCCACGAGAAATATGGCCATGTCCCGCCAGAAGAAGCTGGATAAGATGGAAGTGATTGAGCTGGCAAAGGAAAAGCCGAAGCCGGAGTTTAATTTCCAGGAGGCAAGAGCAGCCGGAAAGATGATTTTTGAGACAAAGGATCTGGTGATTGGATACGACGAGCCTCTGACCAGCCCTCTGAATTTTTCTATGGAGAGAGGAGAAAAGGTGGTACTGAAGGGCTCCAACGGAATTGGAAAGACAACTCTTTTAAAGAGTATTCTGGGACTGATTCCCGCGGTATCCGGTCAGGTGGAGCTGGGAGATTATCTGTATACAGGATACTTTGAGCAGGAAATGTCCGGCTCCGGAGACAACAGCTGCATCGAAGAGATCTGGCAGGAGTTCCCCGCCTTCACCCAGTATGAGGTCCGCTCCGCCCTGGCAAGATGCGGACTCACCACCAAGCATATTGAGAGCCGCGTGAAGGTATTAAGCGGTGGCGAACAGGCAAAGGTACGTCTCTGCAAGCTGATGAACCGCGCCACCAACGTATTGCTGTTAGATGAGCCGACGAACCACCTGGATGTCGATGCCAAGGACGAGCTGAAACGTGCCCTGCAGGAATACAAGGGCAGCATCCTCATGGTCTGCCACGAACCGGAATTCTATGACGGACTGGCTACCCAGGTATGGGACCTCTCCCAGTGGACCACGAATCTATAAATTGAGGAGGATTATTTTGAAAGGATTATTGGAAATCTGCTGCGGCAGCTTCGAAGATGTGAAAACCGCCTGGCAAAATGGTGCAGACCGGGTAGAGCTTAACAGCGCACTGTATCTGGGTGGTCTCACACCCTCTACGGCCAATCTGATCTGTGCAAAAGAGCAGTGCAGCATCCCTATTGTAACAATGGTCCGCCCAAGAGGAGGCGGCTTCTGCTATTCCCAGGATG
>OHDC01000463.1_pt1 | contig 25046 bp, 19 predicted proteins | sample 1566851 | NCBI WGS metagenome assembly OHDC01 (sample SAMEA3879590, study PRJEB24766) | human gut metagenome | biome: human-associated habitat; feature: feces | place: USA | collected 1985/1987 | reverse complement strand
AGTGAAGGAATGGTATGATGGCTATCGTTTTGGTAATGCAGATATTTATTGCCCATGGGATGTAATCAATTATGTTGACGATTTGGTAAGTGAGGCTAAATCGCAGCCAAAGGCATATTGGATTAACAGTAGTGGAAATGATCTTGTAAAACGATTTATCGACATGGCAGATAAAACTACAAAGGATGAAATCGAACAATTGATTGTGGGAGAGGCAGTCGAAAAGAGAATCCGTTTGGATCTGACCTACGATGAGATTGATAACAGCATTGATAATTTGTGGAGTGTTCTTTTTACAACCGGATATCTCACAAAAAATGGTGATGTAGAAAATGGGATGTATAGATTGATCATTCCAAACAAGGAAGTCAGGGAAGTCTTTCTTTTACAAATCCGTGACTGGTTTGACCAGGTAGTTGCGAATGACCACGCATCTACGGAAAAAATCAACAGGGGTTTTCTGGAAGGAAAGACAGATGATATCCAGCGGGAACTTACAATGTTTCTTGGCGAAACAATCAGCGTTTTAGATACGAAAGCAAGAAACGAAGAAAAAGAGATTTTTTATCATGGTATTCTGATCGGTATTTTAAAAAATTATTCGGGCTGGGCGGTTAAATCGAATAGAGAATCTGGTGATGGATATGCAGATATTTTGCTTAAGCCTAAGAATCCAGATGTTGGAATCGTGATAGAACTGAAATACGCACATTCCATGAATGAACTTGACAAGGCGTGTGAACGAGCTATGGAGCAGATTAAGAATCACAGATATGACGCAGAACTCCGTGAGGATGGACGAAACGATCTTCTTGCATACGGAATTGCATTCTGTAAAAAACGTTGCAAAGTCGTAGTTGAAAAACTATAAAATACAAAAATCAGCACTGTTTCCATCGAGGAAGCTGTGCTGATTTGTTGATTTTTCAGGGTGAAGGAAAAAATGATTATAGACAGATCAAAACCGCAGAAAAGTCTGCGCGAAATTTTACAGCAGCAAAACAGATATATCAGTGCTCCATGCAACGGAAACGGAACCTGCGGAAAATGTATTGTGCGGTACAAAAGCGGAGCAACAGAACCGACAAGGCGGGACAGAGAAGTTTTTTCGGAAAAACAATTGGAGGATGGATACCGTCTTGCCTGTCAATCTCATCCGGTAGGTGCATATGAAGTGGAACTCCCAGAGTCAGAAGAAACGATAGAAGTTCTTTCAGAGTGGGAGAAGCAGCAGAAAACGGATACAGAAGAACTTACAGAAGCTGATACCCAAACGCCAGCAGAAGCGAAAACAAGCGGCGGCATACAGGACAAAGAAACAGCAGAAGGAACGGCAGAAAAAACAGAAAATGCAATTTATGGAATCTGTATCGACATCGGAACAACGACTCTGGCGGCACTGCTTGTGAATCTGGAAACAGAGGCAGACTGCCAGACTGCTGTTTCCGTTAATCACCAGAGAACTTATGGCTCGGATGTGCTTTCAAGAATTTCTGCATCTAATGGTGGAAAAAAGTGGGAGATACAGCGGTGTATCCGGCAGGATCTTCAGAAACTGATCCGGGAGCTTCTTCAAAAAGAAAAGATAACGGAACAGCAGATACAAAGGATCGTGATCGCAGGAAACACAACGATGTGTCATCTGCTTCGCGGATTTTCATGTGAGACGCTGGGTGTGGCACCTTTTCTGCCAGTTGACCTTTCATGGATGGAAGGCAGTGCTGCAGATTTTCTTGGAATGAAAGAATTGGATACAAAAGTTGTGATTTTGCCTGGAATCTCAGCGTTTGTAGGGGCTGATATCATGGCTGGCATTGCAAAAATGAATATGCACAGATCCGAGGGATATCATTTGCTGCTGGATATTGGAACGAATGGGGAGATGGTGCTTGGAAATTGCCGTCATATGTATGTGACGTCCACGTCTGCAGGACCGGCGTTTGAAGGCGGAAATATTTCCTGTGGCATGGCGAGCATTCCGGGAGTGATCTCACATGTTTTCATGGAAGAGGCAGGGAAAGCCGGATTTCAGGTGATCGGTGAAACAGATGGAGAAAATAAGAAACAGCAGGCGATCGGAATCTGCGGAACAGGTATGATCGATCTGGTTTATGAAATCCGGGAGCATCAGATGATCGATGAACATGGAACATATTCGGATCTTTATTTTGACACCGGATATGAGCTGGCAGAAAAAGTAAAATTCACACAGAATGATATCCGGGAACTTCAGATGGCAAAAGCGGCGATCCGTGCAGGAGTGGATATTTTAGTAAAAAAGGCGGGCATTACGTTTGATGAAGTGGACGACTGTTATCTTGCAGGTGGATTTGGAACAAAGATAGATATCAAAAAGGCGGCAGGGATTGGACTGATCCCGAAAGAACTGGAGATGAAAACGATTCCGGCCGGAAATACAGTTCTTGCAGGGACAAAAGAGGTTTTACTTGGCAAAATTTCAAAAGAAGAACTTGAAAAAATCCAGACCATGGCAGATGTCATCAATCTGGCAGAAGAAAATGATTTTGAGGAGATGTATCTCTCTTACATGGATTTTTAAGTAAACGACAGATAAAAATTCTTGTATTGAAAAGGAAAAATAAGTCTGTTATCATATAGTATATGGTATGTACGGAAGAAAAAAGATTTTGACAGGTGGCTGAAACCACTACAAATGGAGAAGGATTGGCACAAAGGTTTATGACAAGAAAACATACAATATTAGTTGTGGATGATGCAAGACATAACAGGACTGCATTGCGGGAAATTTTAAATGACAATTATATCGTGCTTGAAGCAGAAAATGGACAGAATGCATTAGCAGTTTTAGAGGAGAAGTATCAGGCGGTAACTGTGATCATTCTTGACCTGATCATGCCGGACATGAGCGGACTGGAACTCTTAGAAATTTTTCACAAAGATGTAAGATATCAGAATATACCTGTGATCGCGATGCTGAGAGGCATCAATGATGAGATCGAGTGCAAGTGTCTGGAATACGGAGCATGGGATTTTATGCGGAAACCTTATGATCCGACGATCGTGCGTTTTCGTGTAAAGAATGTGATCGAGCGCAGTCAGATGAGAGTGGATGATGAATTAAAGTACCGTGCGGAGTATGATGTGCTTACCGGCATTTTGAACAAATCAAAGTTCTTTTATAATACGAGAAATATGCTGAATATTTTCGGTACGGAAGATTTTGTGTTCATCAGGATTGATATTGAAAAATTCCAGCTGATCAATTCCTTTTTTGGAATGGATGAGGGTGATAATTTATTAAAGTATATGGCAGATTATCTGCAGAATGTGGAAAAAGAATATCGTTATATTACTTATGGAAGAATTGAGGCAGATATTTTTGCGGTATGCTTTTCTTATGATAATGAGAAAGAGATCACAGACTTTGTGAAGAAATTCACGAATCAGATGGAAAAATATCCTCTGGATTTTGACATCACGCCTTTCTTTGGGGTATATCTTGTGAAAAACCGTGATCTTTCCATCAACGAAATGTATGACAAAGCCAATCTTGCATCCAAAAACTGTAAGGGAAATTATATCCAGAACTATTTCTTTTACACAAAAGAGATGAGTGAGGATATCATCAAGGAGCAGCACATCATCAACAATATGAAGAATGCGCTGAAGAACGAAGAGTTTGTGCTGTATTTGCAGCCCAAATATGAACTTCAGCGAAATTCCATTGCAGGAGCAGAAGTTTTGGTGCGATGGATCACAGCAGATGGCAGGATGATATCGCCGGGAGAATTTATACCGGTATTTGAGAGGAACGGTTTTATCCTGAAGCTGGATCAGTATGTCTGGGAAAAGACATGCCAGCTGCTTGCGGGATGGAGAGATGAGGGAAGAAAAATATTTCCGGTTTCCGTCAATATTTCGCGTGTAAGTCTTTATAATCCCAAAATTGTGGATGTGATCTGTGGACTGACAGAAAAATACAATATTCCACCGGAATGGCTGCAGTTAGAACTGACAGAGAGTGCATATACAGGAAACCCAAAAGCAATCAAAGAGATGATGGAACAGCTTCAGAAAAAAGGTTTTTCTATTTTGATGGACGATTTTGGAAGTGGTTATTCCTCGCTGAATGTACTAAAAGATATTGCGGTTGACGTCCTGAAAATTGATATGAAGTTTTTGGATGGCTCCGGAGATGATGGCAGGAGTGAAAACATTCTGGCATCGGTAGTCCGCATGGCAAAGTGGCTGAACATGCCGGTCGTAGCTGAGGGTGCGGAGCGCAAAGAGCAGGTATCGTTTCTGCACAGCATCGGATGCGAATATGTGCAGGGATTTTATTTTGCAAGACCAATGCCGGTAAAAAAATATGAAAAGCTGTTGTATGAACAGCCATACTTTGAAGATGATGAGACAAGGAGAACATCCAACGATACGAATGCCATCTGGACAGCGAATATGCAGATGGAAATGATTTTCTCCAACATGATGCAGGCAGCCGCAATTTATGAGTACAGCGACGGAAATATTGAAGTGGTGCGTGTAAATGACGCTTATTTTGACATGTTTGGTTATCATGACACAGACCGTGTGCACAAAGAGATTGAGGGATCCATTGATCATGTTGACAGAGAAAGGTTTATGGATACTTTTGCACAGGTTGTGGAGAATCAAAGTACTGCGGAATGTGAAGTGAAACGTTTTCTCGAGTCTGGCAGGGAAATCTGGATCAAGCTCCGCCTGAAGTATATTAACAGGGTAGGGGAACGCCATATTATTTTTGGATGCATTGACGATATCACGGTCCAGCGGGAGATGGACAATGAACTTGCAAAGTACCGTCTTGCACTGATGGAAGAAGAGGTAAACGAGAAAATCATGCTTGTCGTGGATGATATGGAGATTAACCGGGCATCGCTGGAGAGTATTTTTGAAACAGATTACCGTATCCTGCAGGCAGGAGATGGGGAAGAGGCACTTCGTATTTTAGAGGAACAGAATTATAAAGTGGATATGATCCTGTTAGATCTGATGATGCCTGGCATGAATGGACAGACTTTTATGCAGGAAAGGAAGAATGATCCAAGGATCTTAAATATTCCGGTGGTGATCATCACGGCGGATGATACAACAGAACAACAGGTATTGACGATGGAATTAGGTGCAAGCGATTATATTGTAAAACCGTTTATTCCGGAGATCGTGACCAGACGTGTGCAGAATGTCTGGGATTCCACAAGGCGAAAAAAAGAAGTTCTGCAGGAGCATCAGAAGTAGTGGATAAGCAAAAAAAACTGCGCGTGTTTTATTCAGATATCAGTGCCTTGCGTGACAGATCAGATCAACCACAGCTGTGGGAGTTTTTGTGCTGCGCCAGACAACAGAAAATAAAACAATGTAAAAATGAAGATGACAGGCTTCGTGCCTTTGGGGCAGGTTTGTTATTGGAATACGGTCTGCGGCAGTATGGTTACACGCAGACAATACCTGTGGGATCGTCTGCTGCAGCAGAGTTGGAGCAGACCGGACAAACACGGTCTTTGCAGCAGGTAAGATTCGTTTATGGTGAAAATGGGAAGCCATATCTTGGGACAGGACAGGGAGAACGGCTTCCGCTTATGTTTAACCTCAGCCATTCGGGCATGTATGTGGCAGCAGCTTTTGGCACAGAGGATATAGGTGTGGATGTGGAGCTGATGCGCACCGGAAAACAGAAGATCGCACAGCGTTTTTTTGCAGAAGATGAGAGGAAATATCTGGAAAAATGTTGGACAGATGAGGCTTTTACCGGAATATGGACGAGGAAGGAAGCCTATATCAAGGCGGTTGGAACAGGGATCGCAATGTCTTTGGATTCTTTTTCCACGATGGAAGAACAGGTGGGAGAATATTATCTGAAAACATGGAATGTCAAACGGGATGTCTGGCTGTCTGTCTGCCGGAAAGGGAGTGTGATCGAACGCTGTCTGCCGGAGAAAATCGCATTAGAACAGGTGTTTTTATAAGAGACAGATCTGCAGATCATAATGAGAATGGTACAGGATCAGTACCGATAGAGATGGAAAATGGAGGTTGGGATTCATGTATGACGAGTTGACCGAACAGGACATAAAAAAAATGGAAGAAGAGATTGAGTATCGGAAGCTGGTTGTGAGAAAAAATGCGCTGGAAGCAGTCAAAGAGGCACGTGCACATGGCGACCTCAGTGAAAATTTTGAATACCATGCAGCAAAAAAAGACAAAAATCAGAATGAGAGCCGTATCCGTTATCTGGAGAAAATGATCAGGACAGCAAAGATTATTTCTACGGATTCTGCGGATGATGAAGTCGGAATGAACAATACCGTTACGGTCTATTTTGAGGATGATGACGAGGAAGAAACCTATAAAATTGTCACAACCATCCGCGGCAATTCCCTGAAAAATCTGATCAGTAACGAATCGCCGCTCGGAAAAGCATTGTTGGGACACAAAATAGGTGACCGCTGTGAAGTAAAAGTAAACGATAACTATTCCTATTTTGTGGAGATACGAAAAATCGAGAATACGGTGGATGATGGAACGGATAAACTGAGAAGTTTTTAATATATAAGAAAGAAGATTGAGGAACAAAAAGATGAGATTAACAGAATTATTAAACAAAGATGAAGTGACGATTTCCTGCGAGCTTTTTCCACCAAAACAGGGTGCGCAGCTGGAAAATTATAAAAATATCGTAAAAGATATGGCGGCATTAAAGCCGGCATATATGAGTGTCACTTACGGCGCAACAGGTGGAACATCTGATTATACGGTAAAGCTTGCAGAGGAAGTACGTAACAATAACATTCCGGCGTTGGCACATCTGACCTGTGCCTCTTCCACCAGAGAAAAGGTGGCATCTGTCATTGAGGAGTTAAAGGCAGCAAATATCGAGAATATCCTTGCACTCCGTGGCGATATTCCTGCAAATGCAGATTTTCCGCTGCCGGATCAGTACAAGCACGCAAGTGAACTGATCGCAGATATCAAAGCACAGGGTGATTTCTGTATCGGTGGTGCATGCTACCCGGAAGGACACCCGGAAGCAGCAACGATTTTTGAAGATCTCGACCATTTGAAAGAGAAAGTGGATGCAGGATGCGAGTTCCTCACCACACAGATGTTTTTTGACAATAACATTTTATACAATTTTATGTACAAGGCATTAAAAAAAGGAATAGATGTTCCAATTGTAGCAGGTATTATGCCTGTCACCAACGCAAGCCAGATCAAACGCATCACATCTTTGTCCGGCAATATGGTTCCACCGAGATTTCTTGCGATCGTAGACAGGTTTGGAGACAACCCGGCAGCAATGCGTCAGGCGGGAATTGCATATGCAACAGAGCAGATCATTGATCTGATCGCCAACGGTGTCAATCATGTGCATATTTACACGATGAATAAACCGGATGTTGCAGGAGAGATTTTGGACAATCTTTCCAATATCTATGTGAGATAGTGGATGTAAAATGATTGCTTAAAATGTGAAGAAAAATCAATATTTATGAAATGACAGGATACCTCCTGAGCAGATGCGGTAACACCCCCGAATCTGCCGGGAGGTATTTTTGCGTAATTGAAGAGACAAAGTGCATTTTTCGTGCAGTCTGCTGCATAAAATATTCGTGTGACCATTGTGTGACCGGGGATGCCTATAATAACACAAGGATTTATAAAAAATTCAATGGATGAGCGGAGGAGATGGAGAGTGAAGAAAAAATACATGCTTATGGGAATCGCTGCAGTATTGATCCTGGCAACGATGGTTGGCGGAACGCTTGCAGCTCTGAATACAAAAAGTGAAAAGGCAGTGGCAAATATTTCCATTAAGAGTGTGGGAGTCACGGTGATCGGGGATCAGCCTGTGGCACTGGCAGACGGCGGGGAAAAAGAACCGGTTACGATCGTGCCGGGGGAAACGATCATCATGCCGAAGGCAGTACAAAACGATATCCCGGATGGTTATGATGTGTATGTAAAAGTAGTCATTTATCATGCATGGGATACAAAAAGCGGCGGACTTGTGAGTGCAGGGGAGGCGGATGATATCTATGTACATAATCAGGACTGGATCATCGGGTATGAGGATGATGAGCAGATGGTGATGTACTACACAAAGCCGCTGGCTCCAGAACAGACGACAACAAACTTTATGGACGGAATTCATTTTAAGGAATCTATGGGAAATGGATTTGCAGATGCAGTCTATACGTTAGAATACGAAGTTACGGCAGTTCAGGCGAATAACGCAGAAGATGCGATCGCAGCGGAGCTTGGCGTGTTCCCGGAGTTTGATGAAAATGGAACGATTTTGTCTGTTTCAGAAACAAGATAACGGTTGAAGGAGATTGGAGTATATGAAAATGAAAAACATAGCAGCCGGTCTGTTACTTATTTTGACTTGTGGATTTTCATCGGTGGTCAGTGCAGCAGAAATTCAGACTGTGCAGCTGACAAAGGAAAATCAGCTTGTGTATACAAAAGATAAAACAGAACTTGCCGGTGCATTTGATGGCATGGCACCCGGAGACAGCAGGACCGTTGTCATTAAAATTGAGAATCAAAACAGTCATAAGGCATCTTTTTTTATTTCACAGAAGACAACGGATGCTTTGGAAGAAGCAGGAAAAGCGTCTGGTGGAGCATATGAGTTTCAGGTGGAGATCGGCAATGATACGAACAGGACATCTTTGCTGGATGCAGATGCAGGTGGTTATGCAGAAAATGTGGCAAGTGCCGAAGGTTTAGCTGAAATTACAGAACTGAATGAGTATCGTTATATGACAGCGCTGAATCCGGGGGAATCGGCGGATGTCTATGTGACGTTGACCTTAGACGGCGAGGGCATGGACAGTGCAGATGGGATTGATTATTCGCGTGCAGCAGGTGCGATGGAATTTGAATTCCGGGCGTACTATGCAGACGACAGAAAGCCGGTTGTAATCACAAATTATGTGACGGAGCACGGAAAAGACAATGTGGTGACAAAGATTGTAAAGAAAGTGATCCCAAAGACAGTTACAGAACAGCTGGTTCCACTGGCAAACGGTGTCAGGACAGGAGATCCTCTGACAGTGACGGTATCTGCAGGAGTTCTGGTGGCAGGTATTGTGATTGCCGGGATTGCGGTGAAAAAAAGAAAGGTGGAGCGTGAGTCATGAAAAAAGTAAAAAAAATAATTACAGGCTTTCTTATGGTTTTTATCTTCATGGCGATGGTGCTTCCAATGACAACGGTGAAAGCTTCGGAGGAGAAAGAAGCGGTGGAAAAAAGAATGTATACAGTGACATTCCGTGCGGGAAATGTTGCAAGTTTTGATACAGATAAGATCACTGTTTCCGATGGAATGGAAGTGACAAAAAATTATATTAAAGTAAAAGTTGCAAAGGGAGATACACTTGCTTTTACAGTGCCTGGCTGGGAAAGTGATGCAGGGCTGACATCATGGTTTTCTAACTGCCTGCACTATGAAAAAGAGGCAGCATATGGGTTGAAAGCGTTTTCCGGCGTTGTGGGAACTGCGGTGGAACGGAATACAGAGTACGTTTTGGATTATAAGCGTCTGATCGATCCGGTTTCCTATACGGTGAGTTTCATAGACAGTCAGACGAAGGAACAGATTGCAACTCCACAGATCATCTATGGAAATGCCGAAGAAACCATTATGGTCACTCCGGTGACCGTTTCGGATTATACACCGACGGAGAGCAGTAAAATTATAAAACTGGAAAAAGGGAAAGAGAACACGGCAACGTTTGAATACCGCTACACCGGGGCTGTGGAGACGATCACCAGCACGGTGACAAACGTGGTTCCGGGCACAACACGGACAGAGACAGTCGTAAGTGAGGTCGAGGAGACGGTCATCATTCCCGGAGCTGCCCAGCCGTCCGGTGTTACTGCAAATGTAGTAAATAATGCGTCAAATGCAGTGAATGCGCCGGTAGGCAATACAGCAAATAATGCAGCGGACAATGCGGTAAATGCTCCGGCAGATGATAATGAAGACCAGACCGTAGACGATAGCAATGTTGAAATTCCGGAGGAGCAGACACCGTTGGTGGATGGAGATGGGAATGATGGAGTTGTCGCCATCGAAGAGAGCGAGACACCGTTGGCGAACACAGCAGAGGATGAGAGCACCGTTTCCGGTGATGTGGATGGGAAAGATGCAGACCTTGCAGCGCAGGAGATCGATGCAGCATCTGTACCTGTGGCTGTGCCGGTGATCGGCGGTATCACGGCAGTTTTTGTTGTGGGACTGATTGTTTTCCTTATATATAAAAATAGAAAAAAGTCGAAGTAACCAGGATTTTTAGGTACAGTATTCGACTTTTATAGCAATACATGCATGTTAGACTTACAGGAAAAATCTGGCAGTCAGAGCCGGAAAAGAGGAGGAGAACTGCATGCTGACGATTCGTACTCTGGGGAAATTTCAGATAAGGAATGAAGAACATATTGTGAATGAGGAAGAAATACGATCTCCGAAAATGATAAATTTACTGGCGTATCTGATTCTTCACAGAAATCAGACACTGACGTTTTATGACATGGCGGATGCGTTGTGGCAGGAGGAAGAAACGGGAAATCCGGCAGGGGCATTGAAGAATCTGATGTATCGTCTGAGAGTTCTTCTGAAGAAAAACTTTGGAGAAGAGGACTTTATCCTGACCGATCATGGTTCCTATCGCTGGAATCCCAGACTGGAAGTGGCAGTGGATGCAGAACAATTCGAACAAATGTTTGAATTGGCAAAGCAGAAACCTATTTCAGAGGGTGAGACAATCCAGAAACTAAAAGCGGCGCTTGCACTTTATCAGGGTGATTTCATGACAAAAGTTGCAGATATGCACTGGGTGATGATGCTGAATACTTATTATCACTCTTTGTATTTAAACTGCGTCCGGTATCTGTGCGAATGTTATGTCCGCGCGGAAAAATATGAGAATCTGGAGCAGCTTTGCAGTCAGGCACTTCAGCAGGAAAGTCTCGATGAAGAGTTATATTGTTATCTGATCAAGGCTTTGGCAGGAAAAAATAAAATTGGTTCTGCCCTGGAAGTGTACGAGAATGCATGCCGGACGTTGCAGCAGCAGCTCGGAATCTGTGAACTGTCAAAATTAAAGGGCGTTTATGACAAATTACTGAGACAGAATAAAAGCGGAAATGTGCAGGGAATTGCACAGGTACATCAGGATATTGCAGAACAGAATCCAGCGGGAGCGTTTTTGTGCGGGTATCCGGTCTTTCGGGAAATTTGCAGGCTTCAGGTGAGAAAGACAGCGCGTTTTGATGAAAATGAATATATTCTGCTTCTGACCTTAAAGGCGGGGGAGTATACCGGAAGCAAGGTCAGTGATGTCAATCTGTTCCGCATCCGCAATGCGATGCCTCATCTTGTGGAGACATTGAAAAAATCGCTCCGTCCTGGGGACGCGGTGGCACAGTTCAGCGATTCGCAGTATGTGATTTTGCTTTCAGCATGTACCTATGAGGGTGGAATGTTGGTCGCAAACCGGATTATTTCAAAATTTTATCAGGACAATAAAATTTACCGAAATCTGAAAATCAAAATTCATATAGAGAAAGTGAAAACAGCGGAACATATTTTAAACAAATACAGTGGATGAGATCTTTGGAAGAGAAAACAGTAGATCAAAGGGCAAAAGCAAGGAGGATTATATGAGATTTGCATCCATTGTAAAAAAAGTTTTAGCATTCCTGCTATGTTTGACGTTGCTGACATCCAATGTGACCGTCACCAATGCGACAAGTGTAGACACCACGGATGTTTTTGCGGAAGTTTCCACAGAGATGTTGAAGGAGACAAAAAATGCAGGGCAGGAAGAGAATGTGTCAGAGGCAGACAGTGATTCGAATGCAGCGGATCTGTCAGACACAGAGAGTAATGTAAGCGGGCAGTATAAGCAATCATCAGATTCAGACGGAACGGGAGATACAGAAAAAGTCAAGAACACAGAGAGCACTGAGGCGACTGAAGCAATCGAGGAGACGGAGAAAACAGAGGAGACAGAGGAGACAGAACAACCGGAATTAAAAACCGTCTTCGACTATTCCAATGACGCAGTCCGCGTGGTCGTGACACTTTCGAATGAGACCGATCTTCCGGCAGGCGCAGAGCTTGTCGTGGCACCGGTAGCCGTCACAGCAGAAATGGAAGCATCCATCGATAAAGCGATGGAGGGCGAGTCGAAAGAAAAAGAAGAGGTTGTGGCGTATGACATCTCCTTTGTAAAAGATGGAAAAGAAGTGGAGCCCGGGGCAACCGTGCAGGTGCAGTTAGCGCTTGCGCAGGTGAAAGAGGGTGATTCGGCGAGCGTGTATCATTTTGATGAGACAAAAAATGAGATGTTGGATATGAATGCGAACACTTCTGCCGACGGCGAGGTGACATTTGGCACGGATCATTTTTCAAAATATGTCATCGTCAATCATGGAGATAACAACGTGACCGTGACCATCGAACATTATGACAACAGCAAATATCAGGCGCAGGATGAGCAGAGTGCAAAAATTTACAGCGATGATGTCTGCACGATGGCACCGGGAGCAAAAATCAGCGACTACAATAAGGCGTTAAACTGGGATGTGGATCATGTGCAGGTAAACGGAGAAGCATTTTCCCAAAGTGAACTTGAAAACATTGAGATCCATGAGGACAGTGTTGTAAAAGTTTTTTATCAGGCAAAAAATACGGACTATATCGGTGAGGCATCGTTTTATGACTACGAGGTGATCCCTTATGACACAGCCGGACAGCAGAGGGCGGATCTGAGTATCAATGCAGATTCCAACTATCCGTCTGAGCAAAAAGATAACCGTTTCACGGTCGGAACGGTATCCCAGAATTTAAGTGAAAATCAATATGACACCGTCACGAAAAAAACAGGTCAAAACGGAACCACAGACGACCAGCATATCAACGTGTATACCGGAGGAACTGGAGAAAATGCAAAAAAAACAGGAATCGTTACCGGGTTAAGTGATGATTACAAAGAAGTTCTTTTCAGTGTGAATGAACCGGGCGTTTTTCCGAAAGACGGAGCAGCTGCGGCAGGGACAAAAGGACTGACAGTAAAAGAAGGATACAGGTTAAAATTTTCACAAAGTGGTGACACTTATGAACTGAAAGAAGTTTTAGACAAAGAGGACAACGTGGCAGCAACTGCGGGGGCGGATTTCCTGCCATTTGGAAATAATAATTTTTATTTTGGACTCCGCTATGACGTTACCTTTACACTTGGAGATTATATCGGGGAACTGAACTATTCTTTTACCGGGGATGATGATCTCTGGGTGATTCTGGATGGGAAACAGGTGGTCATCGATCTTGGCGGTATCCATGACGCTCTGACAGATACGGTCGATCTCTGGAACTATATTGACAGGACAGACAAAAACAAAGAACATCATCTGACCATTTTATATATGGAGCGCGGTGCAGGAAAGGCAAACTGTAACATGAAGTTTACGCTTCCGAATGCGGACGTGATCAAAGTGGTGGACGATGACGTGCCGGATATCCCACCGGAGAAGCCGGTTGATTTTACGGAGAAGGATGTGGAATATCATAAGACAGCGAAACTGACTGATTGGGAGAACAGAGAGTATCAGATCGATCTTGACGCAAGTTCGCTTGCAACCTCGCAGAGCACAGTTGAAAAAATACAGACAGTGGATGCCATGATGGTATTTGACCTGTCCGGCTCGATGAATGAAATTTTGTCCGGTGAAAATCAATTAAAGGACATCGGAGAATTCAGCAGTGTGAAGAATCATCTGGATATCAATAAAGTATATTACTGGAATAAATATGAAAAGAGTGGCTGGTGGCCATGGACGTATGATAGGAGTGTCGGAATGGGAACGGCGGCTGTATCCGGTAATGTGTATGCGAAGTATCCCGTAAAATATATCGACGGACAATGGAAAAAGTATGTGGACGGCAGTTATCAGAGCATTTCAGACAGTGATGTGATGGCAACATGGACGTCTAAGATTTCTGCGTTAAAAGACGCCGCCAGCGGATTTGTGACAGGTATTTCCGATACATCACCGGACAGTCTGGTCGGAATCGCCACCTTTTATGGCATTGGCAATGGGTGGAACAGCAGTACCGAGGGCAAATTAAACCACAGTCTTTCGAAAGTAAATAAAAATGAGATGTTAAAGTCCGTCAATGCGCTTTTTGCGGACGGCGGTACCTCTCCACAGAAAGGACTGGAGCATGCATACAGCGAATTGCAGAAGGCAGAAGATGACAACAAAAAATATGTGATCCTGTTCTCCGACGGAGAGCCTTCGGACAGCAATGACAAAACGGAGACAGAAGCATCAGCGGTGAAACTGAAAGAGGCAGGCTATACGGTCATCACGGTAGGGCTTGGTTTAAATAACGAGACTGCCACATGGCTGGGAGAGAAAGTGGCATCAGCCGGCTGTGCATTTACGGCGGATACTGCGGAGGAGTTAAACAAAATCTTTCAGAACATCCAGAGCACGATCACACAGTCAAGATCCCTGACCGGAGTGCAGGTGACGGACATTATTGATGCGGAATTTGAGCTGACAGATGCCGAGATCCAACGTCTGAGAGCGGATGGCGCACAGGTAACGGTCAATGAGGATGGCACAACGACGGTCAGCTGGCTTGATCAGGAAGTAAAGCCGAAGGAAAACGGCGCCTCCGGCTGGCAGAAAACGATCCATATCGTGGCAAAAGAATCCTGTCTGGGTGGAAATAATATGACTACAAATGTAAATCCGAATTCCTTTTTAAGCTTTGGCGGCACACAGCTGGAATTGCCGCAGCCGACCGTGAATGTGAGAATTGCGTATCAGATCACAGACACAGCAGATACGATTTTTCTCGGGGAAAATCTGGAAAACTATGCAGATGATGCGGCAGTGCGCATGAAAGATGCGGACAGCGCCAGAATGTCACAGGTGTATCTGACGTTCTACACGGACAAAGGCTGCCGTGAGGAGATCACGCAGGAAAACCTGAAAAAAGAGAGACCTAAACAGGATACCACGTATTACGCAAAAGCATTTCTGCCGGTGGAGGAAGCGACAGATGCTTCCAACGCAAACTCCACGTTAAACGGTGTGATCTATAAAAATGAGACACAGGTGGAGGCAGCGCATGCGGATGGGGAAGCCTATGCAGGAAAATATGACGTGAAAGTGAAAACGGGAACGCTTACGATCACAAAGAAAATCAGTAAAAAAGATATCAGAGCGTGTGAGGGTGATCCGATCTTTACATTTAAGATCACCAATCAGACGACAGGCGATGTTTATTATAAGACGTTAAGGTTTGGAGAGAACAGCGCAGAGGATCAGACCACGACAGCCGGAATGTTCAATGTGAAAGCGCAGACGACGCTGGAAGGACTTTCGCAGGGAATCTATAAAGTAGAAGAACTTGACACGATGGGCTTTACGTTAAAAGAGTTTACCGCAGACACAAACTGTGCATCACAGATTGCCGGAAACAGCGCACAATTTGCAGTTGGTATCCGTAGCAGAGACGAGGCCTGCAGCTTTGACGCAGAGGACTTTGTCACAACAGCGGCAGATTTACACTTGCAGGCAGACCGTGTGAACGTCACAGCCAAAAACAATAAGACCAGAAGTGATGGAAAACTCACGGATACGGATGCCGTGAAAAATCAATTTGTGATCCATGAAAAAGCAAATAGCACGACAGATGTTGATAATCATTCCACAACAGATGTGCGCAAATAATCGGAGGCAGTGTGTATGAAAGAAATATGGAAAAAGAAAAAAATATTTGTGATCACAATTGCACTGATGGTTGGAATTATTGGAACAGCAGCAACATTTGCAATTATCACAGCAACAGCAGGAACGGTGACCAATACGTTTCAGGCGGCAAAAGTGGCAACTGAGATTGAGGAAGAGTTTGAGGGCGGAATCAAAGCAGGCAGCACCGTGAAAAAAAATCCGAGTGTGAAAAATACCGGAATTTCGGATGTGTTTGTCCGGGCAAGAATCACGGTCTCACCGGAACAGACCGAAGTGATGCTGTTAAACGGTACCTGGAACGGTACTGCTTTTTCGGAGAAAGGTAAGGCAGTGGACGGCATTGCAACCGAGCGTACGCTGTATGATCCTGACAGTAATGGAACCGGCTGGTATCAGGGCACGGACGGCTGGTTTTACTACAACAGTCCGGTTGCACCGGGGCAGAGCACGGATAATTTATTTGATGCAGTAAAAATTGGAAATGTGACAAAAAATTTCGATATCACGGTTTATCAGGAGGCAGTGTTTGCCGGAAGTTATGAGGCCAAAGATCAAGTTGAACTTCCGGTTTTGAAGGGATTTTTTGCAGAAGTAACAAAATAAGTCAGAAAGGCGCAAAAGAAAATGATAAAGAAAATTTGCAGTGTATTATCAATGGTGGTATTTCTTGGACTGCTTGTGATTGCGGGCTTTCTGTTTGTCCCGAAAATGCTTGGATATGATGAGTATGCGGTCTTAAGCGGCAGCATGGAACCCGGGATCCCGGTCGGGGCGATCGTCTACGATAAAAATTTTACCGGGAGTGAGGCGAGGGATGGAGTAGTCGTCACTTATCAGCTTCCGGCGGGAACGCTGGTGACGCACAGGATCATTTCGGTGGATAAGGAGGAACAGACCGTTGTCACGCAGGGAGACGCTAATAATATTGCAGATGCAGCTCCTGTTGCATGGCAGCAGATCATCGGGGTGTATGCATTTCATATCCCGTATCTTGGATATATTTCCATTTATGCAAAGACACCGCTTGGTATTGCGGTGGTGTGCGGTGTTTTGATCGTGCTGATCCTTTTAAACTTCATCCCGGATATTTTAGAGGAGGATAAGAAGAAAAATTTAAATACGGAATGAAGAACAGTTGCTGAAATTTCTGATATATGACCGCCGTGTGACCATTGAGTGATAAAACAGTATCGTAACAAACGGTTTCTGATAAGGCAGGAACCGCAAGTTGCAGAATGGAAAGTACATAAGAATAAATAGATTATCATGAAATGAAAAAGGAGATCAGAAATTATGAAGAAAACAAAATTAGTCACACTGCTTGGAGCAATCAGCCTGATCGGAGCAATTGGCGCAGGCAGCACATTCGCTTACCTGACGAGCACAACCGGAACTGTCACCAACACCTTTACCGTCGGCAATGTAAACTTTGATGATGATCCGCTGACAGGCGGTTTATCCGAGTCCAAAGTGGCAAGAGATGAAAACAGCAATCTGTATGTGGATGCTGATGGCACCGGAGAGTGGACGGTAAAAGAAAATAAGTACGAGGATCTGGTTGCAGGAGAAGTGGTATACAAAGATCCGACCGTGCACATGGCAGATGATTCACAGGACGCATGGGTATTTGCGAAAATTGTGAATGAAAACCCGGAACTTACGATCACATATGCTTCTGACTGGGTAGATGTGACAGACGCTTATAAAACAGCACAGAACTTAAACGACATTGACTACAAAGTATATGCAAAAAAAGATGTGATTTCTAAATCCGCTCATTCAACTATCTTTGAAGAAGTAACGGTTGGAAACAATGTGACAGAGGATACCACATTTACCGATATTAAAGTTTCTGCATGTGCAGTTCAGGCAGCCGGTTTTGAAAATTACACAGACGCACTTGCACAGGTTTCTTTCAACTAAATAAAAGGTAAAACATCTGAGCAGATTTTCATAGGGACTATGAGGTCTGCTCATTTTGTGGTACAATCAAAAACAGTGCAGGCAGTTTTTGCGTGCACAGCAGAGTAAAGTGGGAGAGAAACGGGCATGAAACAAAATAAAATCAGCCGGTCAACGGTTCTTCTTTTTCTTCTTGGCGCAGCGCTGATCGTGGCAGCACTCATTATGCTGGTGCCGGATCTTTTGAATTACAAACAGTCCAACGACACCTATGAGGCATTAAAGGAAAACTATATTTCAGAGAAAGCGGAGAATACGGAAGTGGCAGAGGAGACAGAGGGGGATGATTCGTGGTGGTATACAGATGTGGATGTGAAGCTGGAAGAACTTCAGCAGGTCAATGCGGATATTATCGGCTGGATACGGTTTGATAATCTGGAGCAGCTCAGTTATCCGGTTTTATATTCCGGGGATGATGAGAAGTATCTTCGCACGGATATTTACGGAAATCAGACGATTGCCGGATGTATTTTTATGGAGGGGATGAACACACCGGATTTTCAGGATTACCATACAATCCTGTATGGGCATAACATGAAAAACTTAAGCATGTTTGGCAGTCTGAAAAAATATAAAACAGAGGATTTTTATAAAGATCATCAGTTTTTTACAATTTATACATCAGAGTGTGCGTACCGTTATCAGATTTTTGCCTATTATGATGTGCCGGAGACGGACGAAGTTTACACGGTTGGCTTTGCGCCGGATGATACTTTTCAAAAATTTATTGATAAGATGAAACAAAAGTCCTATGATGATACAGGAGTGAACGTGACGAAAGACGATCATATTATGACACTGTCGACCTGTTCCACCACGGGAAAACGTTTTGTAGTGCATGCAGTGCGCATCGGGGAACATGCGTTGGAGAAATAAAAAAGAACAACATAAGGAGAAAAACAATGAAAAGACCAGAAGAATTGAGTCATATGCTGACAGAGATGTACAATGATACGAAGGATGGAAAAATTCACTGGAACATCAGTGTGCAGACAACGGAAAATAATGAAGTATCTGAGAAACCGGTCGAAGTGGAGGACGGTGTATCCTGGACGATCGATGAATGTTATGTTTCTTATTACTGTAAATACAAGGGACAGGATTTTCTGATGATCACCTATGAGATGATCAAAACTGCCGGAGATAAGGTGCATACGACCAACATGATCTTCCTCCCACCGCTCGGAATCCGCGTGTTCCAGCTTCCAATGCTGTTGCCATATGCGGTTCAGGCGTCCGGTGTGCTGGCAAATCAGATCCACAATCTGTGGGAATTACTGCTTGCGATGAAAAAGGCAGACCCGGAGAGTGTATTTATGGAAGTGTCAGCAGGAAAACTTGTGATCGAGGATGAAAAGTAACCTGTGAGAGGTTTATATCCTATATAACATAAGTTTGTACAAATAGATAATATAAGGAAAAAGATGTTCGTGGCTCTGGTTGTACCACAGAACATCTTTTTTAATGCAAAATCAGTTAAAGTAAGAATATCCTTGAGAACATTTTTGAAGAGTTTTTCCGGAAATCCCATAAAAAAGGGAAATGATCAGATGGAAATAATATACAATTTTGTCAAAAAGTATATGAAAATGTAAATAATGTTGAAACTTTATAAAAAAAGTGTTAAAATCATAACAATCACTGGTATGACCAGGAAAGAAAAAATTTATAAGGGAGGAAACAATATGTTAAATCATGGACTGTTGTTTCAGGTTTACGGCGAGGGAGCTGCATGGCAGTTTCTTGGCTGGATTTTAGTTTTTACCTGTCTCGTACTTGCAAATGAATTTGCCAGACGTACAAAAGCCGGCGGAATGTTATGTTTCGTTGTTCTTCCAATCATTCTGACAGTTTACTTTATTGCAATTTACGTTTCAGCAGCAGCGGGAGCTGAATGGGCACTTAATAACAATACATATGTACATATGACAAGCTGGTTCCACTATGCGAAGTTATATGCAGCTACAGCTGGATGTATTGGTTTTATGATGCTCAAATACAAATGGGGTATTGGTAAAACACAGTGGTTTAAGGCTTTCCCATTTGTCATCGTAGCAATCAACATTTTGATCGCAGTATGCAGCGATTTCGAATCTGCAATCAGAGGTGCACATGCACTTGCAGAGACAGGAACAAGCTGGTGGTTATCATCTGAAGGCGTATGGTTATATGGTGGATGGTGGAACGTTCTCAACGGTCTTGCAGGTATTATCAATATCTTATGTATGACAGGCTGGTGGGGAATCTACTCATCTAAGAAAAAAGATGATATGTTATGGCCGGATATGACATGGATGTTCATCTTAGCTTATGATGTATGGAACTTCCAGTATACTTACTTAAACCTTCCGACTCATTCCTGGTATTGTGGTGTTGCATTATTACTTGCACCTACATTTGCTGCAGCATTCTGGAACAAAGGTGGCTGGATTCAGAACCGTGCTAACACATTAGCATTATGGTGTATGTTTGCCCAGGTATTCCCATTATTCCAGGATCAGGGTAAATTCGCAGTTATCCCAAGACTTTACGCAGATGGATTCATGGATGCAGCTACACATCCAACAGCAGTAGATCCTACAGCACAGGGTGTGATCTCTGTTCTTTCAATTGTAGTCAACGTTGTTGTATTCGCTGCGATCATCAAACGTTCTATGAAGTTAAAGAAGAATCCTTACAAAGATGAGATCTGGAAAGGCACAAAAGATTACGAAGAAGCTATGTCCCGTGCGGAATAATCTTCATCAGATCTGTAATGAAAAATGAGCACTGTATGGTGCATGAAAAAAGTCTGCTGGCAGGTAGTACCTGTCGGCAGACTTTTTTACTATAGAACAAAATAAAAAGCGATGTTTTATTTACACATCTCCGCAATATCATAAATCAGTTTTTTGGAATCTTCCCATCCAAGGCAAGGATCTGTGATAGATTTTCCATAAATATGATCGTGGATCTTCTGAGATCCTTCTTCAATATAACTCTCAATCATCACACCTTTTACCATGTTATGGATGTCTTGCGATAACTGACGGTTATGCATAACTTCCTTAACAATACGGATCTGTTCTTTGAACTGTTTGCCGGAATTGGAGTGGTTTGCATCAATAATGGCAGCCGGGTTCACAAGATCCATTTTGGCATACATATCGCAGAGACGGATCAGATCCTCATAGTGATAGTTCTGCGTGCTGTTGCCGTGTTTGCTGACGGCACCGCGGAGTACAACGTGGGTTAATGGATTTCCGGTTGTCTCCACTTCATAGCCACGGTAAACAAAATGGTGTGGATGCTGGGCGGCATAAACAGAGTTTAACATAACGGAAAAGTCACCGCTGGTTGGATTTTTCATACCGGATGCAACATCAAAACCGCTGACGGTAAGACGGTGCTGTTGGTCTTCAACCGAACGTGCACCGATCGCAACGTAGGAGAGCAGGTCTTCTACATATCCCCAGTTTTCCGGGTAAAGCATTTCGTCTGCACAGGTGAGACCGCTTTCTTCAATGGCACGGATGTGCATTTTGCGCATGGCGATCAGACCTTCCACCATATCCGGTGCTTTTTCAGGGTCAGGCTGGGATGCAATTCCTTTGTAGCCTTCACCTGTGGTACGTGGTTTGTTTGTATACACACGTGGGATGATGATCAGCTTGTCTTTGACATTTTCCTGAATGGAAGTGAGACGGCTGACATAATCGCATACAGAATCTTCGTTGTCTGCAGAACAAGGTCCGATGATGACAAGAAAACGGTTGTCAAGACCTTTGATCACATTGCTGATCTCTGCGTCACGCTGTTTTTTTAACTCCTGCAATTTCTCTGACAGAGGATATCTTTCTTGGATCTGGGCAGGAGAAGGTAATTCGTTTAAAAATGTGAAACTCATGTGAAACTCTCCTTTAGTAGATTATACTAACAGTCATTCTAATAGATTGTGAATAAATTGTCAAATTCACAGACGTTCCAATTTTTTATAGTCTCCATGAATACTATTTATATTGCATGCATTGAATATTAGAGTCTGGTGTTTTAAAATAGAAATGATCGTGGAACATAAATCAGGCAGAGTTTCGCAAATCCGGTTTAGGATGGATAGAAAAGGAGTGGCAGAGGCATATGGAGATTAAGGGAAAAACAATTGGAACAGGAAAACCACTTTTATGCGTTCCGGTTATGGAAAGCAATAAAGAAGAGATCATAGACGAATTACGGACACTTGCAAAAAGTGAAGCAGATGTCGTGGAATGGCGTATTGATGTTTTCGCGGATTACAAAAATTATAATGCAGTGCGCGAAGTGTTTGCGGCTGCGGCAGAGTGCATGAAAGAGAAGATTTTCTTATATACATTCCGAACCAAAAAGCAGGGCGGCATGGGAGAACTAACATCGGATGAATTAAGTGATCTGCATGATCTTGCGGCGGAGGCAGGCTGCGTGGATCTTCTGGATCTGGAATTTTTTGAGGAGGAGCATCCGGCAAGAAAAATCAGAAAGCTTCATAAGCAGGGCTTGAAAGTCATTGCCTCCCACCATGATTTTTATGAGACGCCGGACAGAGAAGTTATGAAGATGCTGTTAGAACAGATGTGTGCAGGAGATGCAGATATTGTAAAACTTGCAGTTATGCCACAGAATATGGAGGATGTTTTAAAACTTTTATCTGTGACGAATGAGTTTAAGGAAGAGAATCCGGACACGCCGGTCATCACAATGTCCATGGGAAAGATGGGGATGATCAGCAGGCTGTGCGGCGAGAGTTTTGGCGCAGCGGTCACTTTTGCGGCACACAAAAAAGCGAGTGCACCAGGTCAGATGGAGATGCATGAGGTGGCTGATATTTTGGAGAAAATGCATAAAATTATTAAATAAGTATAAACAAAAGAGAAAATAAATGGAAACACCGGCAAATTTCTTGACATAGATATTTGCCGGTGTTATTATTTGACACATGCAATATATAACAATGTTAAATAATAGCAGGTGGTGAGTGAATTATGGATAAATTATATGAAGAACTGTTCCGCGCGATGAATCAGTTCCGCAAGCTGAAATTTGCGGAGATGTTTCCGATGATCAACAGGACAGATTTTTTCGTAATGTGTACGATTATGGATAAAGGGGAGAATGGAAAGATTACCATTTCGGAACTTGCATCCAGAGCGAAAATGCTTCCATCCGCGATTTCCAGAACTTTAAAAGGGTTAGAAGAGCGCGGATATGTGGAGCGGAATATCAATAAAAATGACAGACGGAATACGTATGTGGAACTGACTGCAGAGGGAGAACGTCTGACAGAGGAAGCAAGGCAGATCATGGCGGACTTCGGCAAATCTGTGATGTCACAGGTGGATGAGGCAGATATGAAACGCCTGATTTCTTATTTGGATAACATTTATCATATTGCGGAAAAAGAGATTGAAGCTAGAAAAGGGCAAGGCAGAAGAAAGGAAAGGGAACATGAGTAAGATTTTTAAAAATATGATTCCATATTGGAAATCAATTGTGATTATCATTGCGTTACTCTTTGTGCAGGCATGGTGTGATCTGTCACTACCGTCTTACACATCGGATATCATTGATGTCGGTATCCAGAACTATGGTGTGGAACATGTAGTGCCGGAGGCATTGACTGCGGATGAGTTTGAAACGGCAGAGTTATTCATGACGGATGAGGAGGCAGATCTCTGGGAGAGTATCTATGAGCAAGACGGTGATATTTACCGGCTGCAGGTGACAGCTGAGTCAGAATTAAATGAGATCGATGATACACTGGCAGTTCCGCTCATTATGAATTATCAGATGAGTGTGATGGAAGACTCTGCAGTAAAAGAGCATGTTGCAAAACCGACCGGAGCAGATGCCGGTACTCTGGAAAAAGACACCTTACTTTCCATGAGAGACAGCATGGAAGAGACCATTGATACAATGGGAAGTTCCCTTGTGAAATCCATGGGCGCAGCTTATGCGGTATCCTGCGATAAAGCGGCAGGAATTGACGTGGAAAAGATTCAGAAAAGTTATCTTGTCACAGCCGGACTGAAAATGGTCGGCATGGCGCTGATGATCGGAATCGTGACGGTTTTAGTGGGCTTCTTTGCCTCCCGTGTCGGTGCAGGCATCGGAAGAACATTAAGAGAGAAAGTATTTAAACAGGTTGTTGGATTTTCTAATGCGGAGATGGATAAATTTTCCACAGCTTCCCTGATTACAAGAAGCACGAATGATATCCAGCAGATCCAGATGGTTTCGGTTATGCTGCTTCGTATGGTAGCGTATGCACCGATCTTAGGCATTGGCGGTGTGTTAAAAGTCGTGCAGACCGGAGCCGGAATGGGATGGATCATTGTCCTTGCGATCCTTGTGATCCTTGGTTATGTGATGGTGCTGATGGCAGTTGCCATGCCAAAGTTCCAGTTGATGCAGAAGCTGGTGGATAATATCAATCTGGTATCCAGAGAGATTCTGACCGGTCTTTCGGTCATCCGTGCTTTCGGCAGGGAGAAAAAAGAGGAAGAACGTTTTGATGTGGCAAACAAAGACCTGACAAAAACAATGCTGTTTACCAACCGTGTCATGACTTTTATGATGCCGGGAATGATGATGATCATGAATGTTCTTTCCGTTGGTATCGTTTGGGTGGGTGCCCACAAAATTGATGCAGGAACGATGCAGGTCGGCGCAATGACAGCGTTTATCACTTATTCGATGATGATCGTTATGTCATTCTTAATGCTCACGATGATGTCGATCATGCTTCCTCGTGCAGCCGTTGCAGCAGACCGTATTGATGAGGTCATTCAGACAGAATCCTCGATCCATGACGCAAAAGAGCCGGAAAAAGTGACAACACACAATGGAGTTGTGAAATTCTCCCATGTGAATTTCAAATATCCGGGTGCGGAGGAAGATGTGCTTCATGACATTGATTTTACAGCGGAACCGGGACAGACCACCGCAATCATTGGAAGTACCGGTTGTGGTAAATCCACACTGGTCAATCTGATTCCACGTTTATATGATGTGACAGACGGAAGTATTACACTCGATGGAAAAGATATCCGTAACATTACGATGTCTGATCTTCGTGATGAGATTGGTTTCGTTCCACAGAAAGGTGTTTTATTCTCCGGAACGATCGCTTCGAATCTTCGTTTTGGAAAAGATGATGCGACAGACGAGGAGATTAAGAAAGCGGCAGAGATTGCACAGGCAACAGAATTTATTGACACAAAACCGGAGAAATATAAGAGCCCGATCTCACAGGGAGGTTCGAATGTATCCGG
>OHDC01000450.1_pt1 | contig 25696 bp, 22 predicted proteins | sample 1566851 | NCBI WGS metagenome assembly OHDC01 (sample SAMEA3879590, study PRJEB24766) | human gut metagenome | biome: human-associated habitat; feature: feces | place: USA | collected 1985/1987 | reverse complement strand
TGGGCTTCGGATGGAGAGAGTAGGTACGGTTCTGACTGACAGAAGAACCGTGGAAATAATATGCAGATAACAAGAGGCAATTATTCAAATCAACACGCTCGTGAGATTATTGGTGAGGAAATGGAAAAAATCTCAAAGATAACTTCAAGATCAGCTTTAGCAGCAACCTATCTTGAAGAACATAAATCAAGAGGAACGGATGAAATTCCTGAAAACTTAAGCGAGAAGATGTATGATGCAATCTTCTCGTTTAAGGAGAAATACGCAATGTTTCATTCTGATGCAGATAACTTATCGCAGTTATTGATTAGTGTTAAAATTTCATAGGTAAAAGCAGCTTTTAGAGGAATATATTGAGGAACAAATACAGGCTCGTAAGGACATACTGGAGTTTCGCAAAGAAGAGAATTTTAAGCATAAAGAGCAAAATATCGAACTTAATAAAAAGGCATTGGCGCTGAGGGCTTATAATCAGCAGATTTTAGAAGAGCATTAAGCAAGATATGAGTAGGATAATCTGTTTGTTGTCGAGTTCAAACGTAAAAAGACCAGATAACAGATAGTGTCTGTTGTCTAATCTTTTTTATGCCATTTTCTGCAAGGGGCATTGATGATATGTGCCAAATGTTTATATTGAAAACAAATTTTCAAGTGAGGTAATAGAGATGAATATATCAAATGCTATCAATACGGTAAGCGTATCTGGAAGTTCTAGCAGTAGTGCTAAAAAAACTTCTGAAAAGAACAAGTGGCAATTAACAGATTCATTAAAAGAAAAAATTGTTGAATTGGCTAAGAAAGATGCGAAAAACAACATATATATGGGAAATGAGTTTATGAACTTGCGGAAAGCAGAGGTCGCTAAAGTGGCACCAAATCGGGCAGCACTGATAGGTAAGTTCAACCAATCAATGAGTTCTGGAAATATGGGTGATATGAAAGAAATACAAGAAGCAGACAAAAGATGGCTGTGTATTTTATTTGGGATACCATATGAGGCTGAATATCAAGGAGAGGGAACTGGTTCTGCGCTCCATATATATAATGAGGAAGGGGAAGAAGTTCTTACATATACTCAAGGAGTAGGGTGGCATGAGAAAGAGACAAAAGCAGAAACGGGAGTACATTCAGCGTTAAAATTAGCATATTATGAGGCATACCATGATGCAAGAAAAGCACTGAACACTGGAACAAATGTGGAAATCACAAATGAAAATGTTGTGGTGCAAAGTAATTTCGATATGAAAGCATAAGACAATTAACAGGAAAATTTCAATGAGCTTTTTAAGTAGAATTTTGTTATCAGATTGGAAGTGATCGTATGGGAAAATGTTAGTTCTGACATTTGAAGATAATGAGGATGATATGATGAACCGCATATTATCGTTGATAAATACCAGAGAGGAAATCATTCAGATGTCAGGTATGAATTAGCATCTGTTGAATTTCAAAGGTCTTATGATAGATGAGGTTCAACGGGTGATTATTCGGGAAAATCAGGAGATTGAGCTTACGTATACGGAGTTTGAGATTTTCAAGCTTCTTGCAAAGCATCCGGGAATAGTGTTCAGCAAGGAACAGATTTATGACATTGTGTGGAAGAAATCATATTCCGGTGATTACAACATCGTCATGAGCCATATCCGTAATATTCGGGAGAAGATAGAGGATAACCCAAGCAAGCCAATCTATATACAGACTGTTTGGGGAGTCGGCTATCGGTTCAATAAAAATTTAACTCCATTTTCGAAATTGTGTGTCTGAATGAAAAACATGTATAATTATGCATTTTTGATGTATAAATCTACATTAAGGTTAATTTAAAAACGAATTTGTTTGAAATTTCACCAAATCAATGGAGGTGTTTGATTATGAAAAAAAGAATAATTGCAGTAATTGTAATTTTAGCTGTATTAGTAGCTCTATTCTTTATTGGCACAGGTTTTCAAAAAAGAATGGATGTCGTATTAGTTGATTACTCTGTATCAGAGGATGGAACGGAGATCACGCTTGATGTAGGAATTCCAACATCTACAGGATATATCAGAGGATTTAAAGACAATGGAAGTGGAGTAAAACCACATTATCTTACATTTTTTTCGACATTTGGTGGAATAAACAGTCCGATTGGAGCAGAGCATAGCTTCCAATTAGAGCTTACTTCGGATGATACAGAAATTTATTTTAACAGACCGGAGGGAGGTTACGAGTTGATTTTAGTGAAAGATGAAGAAACAGGTCAATGGCTCAGACCAAGTGGAATAGGTGAAGAAAATAACACTATTTTTGAAGCAACCATTCTTGAAATTCGTGATAATTATTTTTTAGTAGAACCAGTAGAGGGTAGTCAAGAATTAAACAATGCAGATCTGATTACAGTACCAATGAAAAACATAGGTACTGCTCCACAACCAAATGTTGGTGACATTATTGAAATAGCATATAACGGAGAAATTGCAGAAAGTTATCCAGCACAGATAACAGAGGTTTACGGTATCAAAGTTGTCAAAGAAGCAGAACAATGGGATTTAATTCCTATGGTCATGGTAAATGGCGAGTTATATATTGACACAGGTCATGAAAGTACAGTAGAAGCCCGTTGTGGTGTTATGGATGGAGAGATTACGTCAGAAGTAGACGGAAGTGAAAAGCCAACAAAAGACAATCAATCTAACTTTGGTACAGGCTATGGATATCAATATGGTTCACAAGAAGGCATAATCGAGATTAATATGAATGAAAAATGGTGGGTTTTTGCAACAGAAAAAGTCCTGGCCAGTAGTGAACTTATGATAGACCCAGTTGCAGTAGTAAGTATTCATAATGTTTTCACAGGAGAAAATGCGAATATCACTGAAAATGAGGATATCAGAACTATATCTAATATATTATGTGGTGATGCATGGAATACAGAAGGTACAACTGATTGTTTAAGCAACATTGAAATTACAATCAACGAAGAAACATACAAATATCATTCCGATTGTGGTACATTCAACGATAATGTAAATCAGAACTATTTATCACTGGATGACGAAAGGAAAGCTGTGGTAAATGCCATTTTTTCAGAGTATATATCACTCACAGCCACAGAAGTTCCAGCAGAATAAATTTGACAAAGGCTACCCGGTCAAAAAGATTGGATAGCTTTTATTATGTTTTAAACCTAAACTCAATTTCAATCCAGTCAGCAAAACTAATCTTTATCATATCCAAGCAAATCAATAGCTCAAATTGCATTAACTTCTTAAAATGTATAAATAACAGGATAGTTTGGGCTAAGTAATATCAGAAACACTTTTCCGAAAAGGGAGAAATTTAATAGCATAGAAACAGACAATTAAGAAACAAAATCTTAGTTGTCTTTTTTATTTGTGAAAAACATTTACAGCGATAGGGGCAGAAAGGAGACAGGAATCAGAATTCCAAGAATGTTAGACATTGATGTAGCAAATGAAAGAATATTAAAAGAGTATATTGACTATGAATGTAACAATTACATGGATGAATGGAATTTTGAAAATTGGGGGATTAAGTACTGGTCTAAGACAACGGAATTTATTGATTATATGGAGCAGCATTAGTTATGTAACTCAAGATTTTGTTCAATCCAAATCTCTTATAATCCTCAAAACTTGTTGATTTTACACGAAAAAAACTATACTATAGATAGTACCTATTATTAGAGTCAGAGCGTAGAGCAGAAAAAGATACGAGGAAGTAATGATGAGAACAGAAGATAAAACAAGAATGACAGAGGGAAGCATTTCCAGAAAAATTATTTTATTTGCGATTCCGCTGTTTCTTGGAAATTTGTTTCAGCAATTGTATAACACGGCAGATTCACTGATCGTAGGAAATTATCTCGGCAGCAATGCGTTGGCGGCAGTCAGCTCATCCGGGAATCTGATTTTTCTGATGGTTGGATTTATCAATGGCATCGCAATGGGTGCAGGTGTTGTAATTGCCAGATATTATGGAGCGAAAGACAAGGAAAATCTGGAGAAATCAATCCACACAACGGTTGCGTTTGGAATTGCAGCAGGAATTGCATTGACAGTGATCGGCATGCTTTTAGCACCGAAGATCCTGGTGTTGATGGGAACACCCGCAGAGGTGCTTCCGGAATCTATCACCTATTTCCGCACTTATTTTGCAGGCTCTATCGGAGTGATCATGTACAATATTTTTGTAGGGATTTTGCAGTCGGTTGGAGACAGCAGACATCCGCTGATTTATCTGATCATTTCTTCCTGTATCAATGTGGTGCTGGATATTTTCTTTATTTCAGGATTGGGGATGGGAGTCGGTGCAGCCGCTTTGGCAACAGCGATTTCCCAATTTGTAAGTGCATTCTTATGTCTGATCCATCTTCTGAGAGCAAAAGAAGAATATAGGCTTCAGTTAAATAAAATCCGTTTTGACAGCCAGATGCTGTGGCAGATCATACAAAACGGTGTGCCGTCCGGTTTTCAGAATTCTGTGATCGCCATTGCGAATGTTTTTGTGCAGACAAATATCAATGCATTTGGGAAAATGGCGATGGCGGGATGTGGATCTTATTCCAAAATCGAAGGATTTGCGTTTCTGCCGGTGACCTGTTTTACGATGGCGCTGACCACTTTTGTCAGCCAGAACCTTGGTGCAAAGCAGTATGACCGTGCAAAAAAAGGAGCGAGATTTGGCGTTCTCTGTTCGATTATCATTGCAGAATTGATCGGAGTTGTGATTTATACAGCCGCACCGGTGCTTATTGCAGCCTTTAACAGTGAACCGGATGTAGTACATTATGGAGTTATGCAGTCGAGAACCATTGCATTGTTCTATTTTCTGCTGGCTTTTTCCCACTGCATCGCTGCGGTGCTTCGTGGTTCGGGAAATGCATCGGTTCCAATGATCGTCATGCTGTGTGTATGGTGTCTGTTCCGTGTAAGCTATATCACGGTTACGGTTCATTTTATCCCGGATATCCGCGTGATCTTCTGGGCGTATCCATTGACCTGGAGTATTAGTTCGGTCATTTTCCTTGCTTTATTTTTGCGTGGAAAATGGGTGTATGGGTTTGAAAAGAGAAAATAAGCAGCATATCCGGCACATTGGGAAAAGCTTGACAATTTCAGCTTTACGTCTAAAATAATATCATATGAATTTGAATGAGACTGATGCATAAAAGAAATGTATCAGTCTTATCTTATGCAGAGGAGAACCGGAATTTATGAAAAAAAGTGGAACCATGAAAAAAATGCTCACCTATTATAAACCTTACATGCGTGTGTTCTGGACAGACATGTTTTTTGCAACGCTCTCTGCGGCGGTTGCCCTGATCATTCCGCTGGTCGTGCGGTATGTGACCTACAATCTTGTGTACCGTGAGCCGGCAGAGATTTTGCATCAGGCAGCATACATTGCCATTGGACTGTTTGCGCTGGTGGCGGTTGACTGTTACAGTAAATTCTACATTTGTAATTACGGACATGTGATGGGAGCGAAAATCGAGTATGACATGCGTGCGGAAATTTTCGCACATTATCAGAAACTGTCCTTTTCCTTTTATGATGACCAGAAAGTCGGACAGCTGATGAGCCGTATCACAACCGATCTTTTTGATATCAGCGAACTGATGCATCATGGACCTGAGAACATCATTCTGTCCGTGATCAAAATTGCCGGAGCGCTGATCATTCTTGTGAACATCAGCCCGATGCTTGCAGTTGCGGCTTTTGCAATTCTGCCGTTCATGCTGCTCTATGCATTTGTCCTGAATAAAAAAATGCGTCTCGCATTCAAACAGAACCGTGTAAAAATTGCGGACATCAATGCGCAGATCGAGGATAACTTATCCGGTATCCGGGTGGTAAAATCTTTTGCCAACGAAGCGATTGAAAACCGCAAGTTTAAACAAGGCAATGACGGTTTCCTTGCAGCCAAGAAAAACAGCTATTTTTACATGGGAAGTTATCAGGCAGGGCTTGGAGCGTTTACGACACTCATTCAGGTCAGTGTGATCCTGACAGGTACGGTGCTGATCGCAAAAGGCAGTGTGGATGTCAGCGACCTTGTCACATTTATGCTCTATATCAGTGTGTTTACGGATCCTGTCCGCACCCTCATTGATTTCACAGAGCAGTTTCAGAATGGTTATACCGGGTTTGAACGTTTTCAGGAGATCCTCGCCATTCATCCGGATATCGAGGACAAAAAAGATGCAGTGGAACTTAAGGATGTAAAGGGAGATATTACTTTTGAAAATGTTTCATTCCAGTATGAGGAAAACACGGAAAAAGTGTTGAACCATATCAGTTTAAATGTCCCGGCGGGGGCTTACATGGCATTAGTCGGTTCCTCCGGCGCAGGAAAAAGTACGCTCTGTTCCCTCATACCACGTTTCTATGACGTGACGGGCGGCGCAGTAAAAATCGATGGAAAAGATGTGCGTGATCTCACCTTAAAGAGTCTGCGCGACCACATCGGCATTGTGCAGCAGGATGTGTATCTTTTTGTTGGAACTGTTTTTGACAATATCCGTTACGGAAAACCGGATGCGACAAGAGAGGAAGTCATCGAGGCAGCGAAAAACGCCAATGCGCATGAGTTTATCATGTCGCTTCCAAATGGTTATGAGACGGACATCGGACAGCGCGGGATCAAGCTTTCCGGCGGACAGAAGCAGCGGTTGTCCATCGCAAGGGTTTTCCTTAAAAATCCACCGATCCTTATTTTTGATGAGGCAACCTCTGCACTTGACAATGAGAGTGAAAAAGTAGTACAGGATTCATTGGAGAAGCTTGCAAAAAACCGTACCACATTTGTAATTGCACACAGGCTTTCCACCATCAAAAACGCAGAGAAGATCATTGTTTTATCTGAGGATGGTATCGAAGAATCAGGAACACATGAAGAACTGATGGACAGGAAGGGAACTTACGAAAAGCTTTACAATATGCAGTTCCACAAATAAAATGAAAGCAGCAGAAAAAGAGGAGAATTGATATGCCGGAACTTATACGTAAAAAAAAGAAAATGTCATCGTTTGAGATGATCGCATTTGGATTTGCAGGTGTGATATTACTTGGAGCAATTATTTTAATGCTTCCGATCTCATCTTCTGCCGGAGTTGTGACACCGTTTGATAAAACTTTATTTACTGCGACATCAGCTGTCTGCGTGACAGGACTTGTGGTCGTGGATACAGGAAGCTACTGGTCGGCGTTTGGTCAGGCAGTGATCTTACTTCTGATTCAGACCGGTGGATTGGGAGTCATCACTGTGGTTGCATCTTTTTCAATGGTATCGGGGAGAAAGATCTCGTTAATGCAGCGGAGCACGATGCAGGATGCAATTTCAGCACCGAAGGTAGGTGGAATTGTCCGGCTTACGAAATTTATTCTACAGGGAACATTTCTGATCGAATTGGTCGGTGCCATTCTCATGCTTCCTGTATTTTGCAGGGATTATGGATGGAAAGGAATCTGGATGTCAGTCTTCCATTCGGTATCGGCTTTTTGCAATGCAGGTTTTGACATACTTGGAACGACAGAACAGGCATTTCCATCTCTGACAGGATATATTGCCAATCCACTGATCAATCTTGTGATCATGCTTTTGATCGTGATCGGTGGCATCGGATTTCTGACCTGGGATGATTTTTGCACAAACAAATGGAACTTGAAACGTTACCGTCTGCAGAGTAAGATTATCCTCGTTACCACCACTGTTTTAATTTTACTGCCGGCTCTTTTTTTCTTTCTAAGTGATTTCGCCGGATTTTCTATGGGAAAAAGAATACTGGCTTCTTTTTTTCAGTCGGTAACTCTTCGAACAGCAGGATTTAATACGGCAGATCTTGGTGCAATGAACGATTCTTCCAAAGCGATCATGATTTTGATGATGCTGATCGGTGGATCTCCGGGATCAACGGCAGGAGGTATGAAGACAACAACGATCGCAGTGCTGATACTGAATGCGTTTGCAACATTCGGAAGAGAACCGGAAACAGAGGTTTTTGGAAGAAGATTTGATAATACAGTGGTAAAAAATGCAGCAACAATCGCTATTTTGTATTTCTTTTTGTTTTTCACAGGTGGAATTGCAATCAGTCAGATAGAACATGTTGCATTATCGGATTGCCTTTTTGAAACAGCATCGGCAGTGGGCACGGCAGGACTTACATTAGGGATCACAACGGAGCTTGGACTGGTATCACATCTGATATTGGTTGTTTTGATGTATCTTGGAAGAGTTGGCGGACTGACACTTATATATGCTGCAATTTCAGTAAAAATCCAGAGCGGGGCAAAAAGACCGCTTGATAAAATAACTGTTGGATAAAGGAGAAAATTATAATGAAAAATATTTTGCTTATCGGACTCGGAAGATTTGGAAAGCATGTTGCATACCAGTTGAATGAGCTTGGACATGAAGTAATGGCTGTGGATGAGAATGAAAATCTTGTCAATGAAATTCTTCCGTATGTTACAGACGCACAGATCGGTGACAGTACCAATGAGAATTTTCTGGAGTCGCTTGGAATCAAAAATTATGATATTTGTTTTGTGACGATCGGAGGCAATTTCCAGAATTCCCTGGAGACAACTTCTCTTTTGAAAGAACTTGGCGCTAAAATGGTCATATCGCGTGCAGAGCGGGATGTACAGGCAAAGTTCCTGCTTCGCAACGGAGCAGACGAGGTCATTTATCCGGAAAAACAGATCGCCAACTGGGCAGCGATCCGCTATACGGCAGATCATATCCATGATTATATCGAAGTGGATGATTCACATGCTATTTTTGAGGTGGAGGTGCCGGGAGGCTGGATCGGAAAAACGATCGGTGAACTGGATATCCGTAAAAAGTACAGCATCAGTATTCTGGCAATCAAAACAGACGGAAAGATGAATATGGCGATTGGTCCGGATATGGAATTAAGCAGTGAAGATACCCTTTTGGTTCTCGGTACATACAAGGATATGCAGAAGTGTTTTCGGATATAATGGATAAAAATAAACAGGGTATAAAATAATTATTAAAAATTGCACAAAATTTGCATTTTGTAAAATAATCGAGTAAAATAGGAATGTTCGGGCAGAAAGTGTGATCCGGACAGACAAAGATAATACAATGTAACCATGATAATCTGCATTCTGCATATTATCAAGACATAAAAAGGAGTGGATTTATTATGACAAAAATTGATATTATTTCCGGTTTCTTAGGAGCAGGAAAAACCACATTTATTAAAAAAATGATCGATGAGGTATTTAAGGGCGAGAAGATCGTTCTGATCGAGAATGAGTTCGGTGAAGTCGGAATCGACGGCGGTTTCTTAAAAGATGCAGGAATCCAGATCACCGAGATGAATTCCGGCTGTATCTGCTGCTCATTAGTAGGTGATTTCGGAAAGAATCTTCACGAAGTGATTGACAAATATCATCCGGACCGCATTCTGATCGAGCCATCCGGTGTCGGTAAGTTATCCGATGTTATGAAGTCTGTGATCGATATCGAGAAAGAGGAAGACGTTAAATTAAACGGACTCGTAACTGTCGTAAATGCTTTAAAAGCAAGCAAACAGATGAAAGCATTCGGTGAATTTTTTAATAATCAGATTGAATATGCTACAGTTGTTGTACTGAGCAGAAGCCAGAATGCAACACCTGAGCAGTTAGAACTTTGTGTAAAACAGATCCAGTCACTGAATCCAAAGGCTGCAATCATCACAACAGCATGGGATGCAATCAAAGGCGAGCAGATCTTAAAAGTGATCGAGGGAGCAGATTCTCTTGAGATGAAACTGATGGCTGAGCAGCATGCCAAAGAAGAGGAAGAGGAGCATGAGCATGAACATCACCATCATGACCACGATCATGAAGACCACGATCATGAGCATGATCACGAACATCATCATGAACATGACGAGAACTGCACCTGCGGATGCCATGACCATGAGCATCATCATCACCATCATGCAGATGAAGTGTTTACAAGCTGGGGCAAAGAGACGCCTCACAAATTCACGAAGGAAAAGATCGAGGATGTATTAAAGACTCTCTGCGAGACAGATGATTACGGAACAATCCTCCGTGCCAAGGGAATGGTAGAAGATGAGAATGGCACATGGATTTATTTTGACATGGTTCCGGGTGAATATGAGCTTCGTGACGGCGAGCCTGACTATACAGGAAGACTTTGTGTGATCGGCTGCAACATTGACGAACACAGATTAGAAGAGTTATTCGGAATTTAATAAGGGAGAATATATATGAACGAAATACCAGTATATTTATTTACCGGTTTTATGGACAGTGGAAAGACCTCCCTCATCAAAGACACCTTATTTGAGCAGGGTTTTGCAAAAGAGGGAAAAAGCCTTGTCATCTGCTGTGAAGACGGCGATGCAGAGTTTACGGATGAAGAACTTGAAAAAAATAATGTAAAACTTGTCATGGTAGACAGTGAGGCAGATTTTACAGAGGACTTTTTGAAAAAAGTAAATACCGAGTACCAGCCGGAGCAGGTATTCTTAGAGTACAACGGAACCTGGCAGATGGGAACACTCATGGATATGGAACTTCCAAAGTACTGGATGATCGTACAGCAGCTTGCCACGGTAGATGCAACGACTTTCGATATGTATCTTGCAAATATGCGTACAATGATCATGGAACAGCTTTTTTCCGCAGATGTCGTGATCTTCAATCGCTGTGATGACAGTACAGACAAAGGAAAATACCGCAGAAATGTCAAGGCATTAAACCGGAAAGCACAGCTTGTCTATGAGCGTGCGGACGGAACACTTGACGAGAGACCGGAGCAGTTACCGTTTGACATTACTGCGGATGAGATTGAAATTTCCGATGCAGATTATGCAATCTGGTATATGGATTGTCAGGACAATCCGAAAAAGTATGAGGGTAAGAAAGTTTCTTTCTTAGCACTTGTATACAATCCGGACAAACTGAAAAAAGGAATTATGGTTCCGGGACGTTTTGCAATGACCTGCTGTGTGGAGGATGTTACCTTCATCGGTTTCAAAACGAAATACGACAGGGAGGATGAAATTCCGCACAAATCCTGGATCAATATCACAGCAGAAGTACACGTAGAATTCGCAAAAGAGTACAAGGGAAAAGGTCCTGTATTGTATCCAATTTCCATAACTCCAGCCGAGAAGCCGGAAGATGAACTCGTATACTTCTCATAAAAATAAAAAAAGGTGTTGACAAAGATACGTTAATGTATTAAAGTAACACCATAAAGAAAAACCGTTGAGAAAGAGTAGTAAGTAATCTGTTGATATTACAGAGAGCTGCAGGTGGTGGGATTGCAGTATGGATCATTTTACTGAATGGACTTTCGAGGGTGACCTGAACAACATACATGAAGCATACAGAGCCATGTATCAGCAGTAGGAGTCACCGGGAACCGAACCCGTTATCAATCAGGCGTGTATGATAGTACATGAGAGAGTGGACCGGATGGTCAAGATGAGTGGTACCGCGATAATAAGATTTTATTACCGTCTCAAGCAACAGCTTGAGACGGTTTTTTATGTAATAGGAAACTTCGTTTCCATTACATAAAAAACACTCCGTGAGGATCGCACTGCGGCGGATAAGAAACATGTCGCATATTGCGACCCGCCGCAGGCGGAGAATCTCGCAGGCGAGATTCTTTTTATACTTGCAAACAAAACCGCAATACATGATTCTTATAACTTTCAAAACGGATTTCTTTCAAAAAAACATTCTTAAAATTTGGAGGAAAAAATGATGAAGAGAAAAATGATGGCAGCAGTATTGACAATGGCAATGGCAGCAACAATGATCGGTGGATGCGGAAACAGCACAGACACATCCAATGCAGGAAACAGCACGAACACAACAGAGAGCAGTGCAGACGCAGCCGATACCGCAAAGGACACTGCACAGAATACTGCAGACAAAACCGTGTACAAAGTTGGAATCGTACAGTATGTAGATGATGCATCCTTAAACCAGATTGAGAAAGCAATTGAAGCAGAGCTGGATGCAAAAGGAGCAGAACTTGGTGTGACATTTGATTATGCAGATTACACCTATAATGGTCAGGCAGATTCCTCTACCCTGAACCAGATCGCAGCAGATCTTGTGGCAGAGGGTGTCGATGTGATCATTCCGATTGCAACGCCGGCAGCAATGATCATGCAGAACGCAACGGAAGATAATCAGATTCCGGTTGTATTTTCCGCAGTATCAGATCCGGTCGGAGCAGGACTTGTAGCAAGTGCAGATGCTCCGGGTGCCAATATTACAGGAACATCCGATGCAATTGATGTGGCACAGATCATGGATTTCATTTTGGCAGCGGATCCGGATGCTGCAAAAATCGGATTTCTGTATGATAAGAGCCAGGATTCTTCCACAAGTGCTATTCAGGCGGCAAAAGATTACTGCGATGAACATGGGATTTCCTATGTAGAAAAAACAGGTACAACAACCGGTGAGATCCAGGCAGCAGCAGATTCCCTGGTGGCAGAAAAAGTAGACGCTATTTTTACACCACAGGACAACACTGTTATGACAGCAGAACTTGCGATTTTTGAAAAATTTGCAGACGCAGGTATCCCTCACTACACAAGTGCAGATTCCTTTGCTTTAAACGGAGCATTCTTAGGATACGGCGTCAACTATGAGACACTCGGAACAAAGACAGCAGACATGGTTGCAGACATTCTTGCAAACGGAGCAGATCCGGCCACAACACCGGTAGAAACATTAGACAGCGGTATCGTAACCGTAAATACAGAGATTGCAGAAAAAGTCGGAATCGATTATTCTATCTTTAAAGATATGTGTTCCGAATTGATCGAGACAGTAACAGCAGAGGAGTTTAATTAAGGTATGGGTTCCATTATTACATTATCAATTGTACAGAGTGCATTAGAACTTGGTTTTATCTATGCACTGGTCGCACTGGCATTATTTATATCCTTCAGTATTTTAAACATTGCGGATCTTTCGACCGATGGATGTTTTACATTGGGATGTGCCGTCTGTGCATCGGTGACACTTGCAGGTCATCCGATATTAGGATTATTTGCAGCGATGGCAGCTGGTGTCTGCTCCGGTTTTGTGACCGCTTTCTTACAAACAAAAATGGGGATTCAGTCCATTTTGGCGGGAATCATCGTAAATACCGGATTGTATACAATTAATATTGCAGTAATGGGATTCGCTTCCAACATGAACTTATTCAACTGTGAATCCGTTTTTACCTGGGCAAAAACAGCGATCGGTGGAACGTGGTATAAACTGATCGTGGCTGCACTGATCGTTATCATTGTAGGAGTGCTGATCTCTTTCTTTTTAAATACAAGGCTTGGACTTTCCATCCGCGCAACCGGAGATAATCCGGATATGGTAAGAGCTTCCAGCATTAATACAAGTGCCATGATCACGATCGGACTTTGTGTTGCCAATGCCCTGACCGGTCTCTCCGGCGGACTGCTTGCGCAGTATCAGAAATCCTGTGATATCAATCTTGGAACCGGAATGGTAACAATCGCACTCGCCAGCCTGATCATTGGGGAATCTATCATTGGAAAAGGCGGTATGTTACAGCGTGTGACCGGCGTTATTTTAGGAAGCTGCCTGTATCGTTTTATCGTGGCAGTTGCCCTGAGATTAAATGTACCGGCAGAGTGTTTAAAACTTGTTTCTGCAATCATTGTAGCCGTGGCGATCGCATTCCCATATCTGAAAAAGCAGATGAATTTTTACCGGCAGAAACGTGCCGCAAAGGCTCAGAACCAGATATACGTTCAGGAGATTACGAAAAATGACAGCGAAGGAGGAGAAAGATAATGGCAGAGAAGAACGCAATGCTTGTGATGCGCGATGTCAGCAAAACTTTTAATCCGGGAACTGTCAATGAAAAATGTGCATTAAAAAATCTGAATCTCACCTTAAAGCAGGGGGATTTTGCAACGATCGTAGGAAGCAACGGAGCCGGAAAATCAACGCTGTTTAATGCGATAACAGGAGCCTTTTTTGCAGACAAAGGACTGATCATGCTGGATGGTGAGGACATTACCTATCAGAAAGAGCATGTCCGCAGTAAAGTGATTGGTCATTTGTTTCAGGATCCATTGAAGGGAACCGCACCACATATGACGATCGAGGAGAATATGGCGCTTGCCTACCTGCGCACGACTACTTCAAAGAATGCCTATTTCAGCCGGATCAAGGCAGCGGACAAGAAAAAATTCAGAGAGCAGCTCGCACTGCTAGACATGGGGTTAGAAGACCGTATGAAGCAGCCGGTCGGACTTTTGTCCGGTGGACAGCGTCAGGCACTCACACTTTTGATGGCAACGATGGTGACTCCTAAGATTTTGCTGCTGGATGAGCATACCGCAGCTTTAGACCCTGCCACCGCAGAGAAAGTACTGAACCTCACAAAAAAGATAGTGTCAGAGCAGAACATCACCTGCCTTATGGTCACGCACAACATGCATCAGGCGCTTGAACTTGGAAACCGTACCCTCATGATGGATTCGGGAAATATTGTGCTGGATGTTTCCGGGGAAGAACGGGAAAAGATGTCAGTGGATGATCTGTTAGAGCAGTTTGCAGTCCGTGCCGGAAAGGCATTGGATAATGACAGAATTCTGTTTTCCAAAGTGGAGGCATAATAATATTGTATAGATGGAAACAAAAAAGAATGGGTTCCATAAATAATCATTATAGTAAAATACTGTAAAACCGAGGAAAAGCCGTTGAAATCTAACGGCTTTTCCTTTATTATATAAAGTAATGCTAAAAAAATGTATATTTTCATAGGAGACTCGTGATTAAGAAAAACGATTACAGAGATGAAAAAGGCAGTGAGTATATACAAGGAGGAAAAACATGTATCCAATCGTTAGAAGAGAAAAACTGGCAGACAAGATCTATCTTATGGATGTCAAGGCTCCTCGTGTTGCGCAGTATTGCGAACCGGGACAGTTTGTGATTGTAAAAATTGATGAGGAAGGTGAACGTATTCCGCTTACCATCTGTGATTACGACAGGGAAGAGGGAACGATCACGATCGTATTCCAGACCGTAGGAGCTTCCACAGAGCGTATGGTAAGCTTACAGGAAGGGGATGCTTTTGAAGATTTTGTTGGACCTTTGGGATGTCCATCTGATCTGATCCATGAAGATATTGAAGAATTAAAGAAAAAGAAAATTTTATTTGTTGCAGGCGGTGTCGGTACAGCTCCGGTTTATCCTCAGGTAAAATGGCTGCATGAGCATGGTGTTGACTGTGATGTCATCATGGGTTCCCGTAACAAAGATTTACTGATCTTAGAGGATGAGATGAAAAAAGTTGCCACAAACCTTTATGTGACAACGGATGATGGCTCGTACGGTTTCAAGGGAACCGGTACTGCACAGCTGCAGGAACTCTGGGATAATGGTAACCGTTATGACCATTGTGTGGCGATCGGACCAATGATCATGATGAAATTTGTCTGCAAATTGACAAAAGAATTAGGAATTCCAACGGTTGTTTCCATGAATCCGATCATGGTAGACGGAACCGGAATGTGTGGTGCATGTCGTCTGGTTGTCGGCGATGAAGTGAAATTTGCATGTGTAGACGGACCGGAGTTCGACGGACATCTGGTTGATTTTGATCAGGCGATGAGAAGACAGGCTCAGTACAAGACCGAAGAGGGAAGAGCCATGTTGAAATTACAGGAAGGTGCAACACATCACGGCGGATGTGGCAATTGTAATAGTTAAAAATCAGAAATTTGTCAGATCAGAGAGAATGCTGTCTGGTCAGTTACATAGAATCAGGAGGAAAAAATGGACGTATTAACTAGAGTTCCGGTTCGTGAGCAGGAGCCAGCCGTTCGTGCAACGAACTTTGAAGAAGTATGTTTGGGATATAATGAAGAAGAAGCAATGGCAGAAGCTGCCCGTTGCTTAAACTGTAAAAATGCACAGTGTATGAAAGGATGTCCGGTATCTATCAATATTCCGGGATTTATCGCAGAAGTAAAAGAAGGTAATTTTGAGGCTGCTTATCATGTGATCAGTGAGTCTTCCGCACTTCCGGCAGTCTGTGGCCGTGTATGTCCACAGGAGACACAGTGTGAGGGAAAATGTATCCGTGGAATCAAAGGAGAGCCTGTAGCGATCGGTAAATTAGAGCGTTTTGTTGCGGACTGGGCAAGAGAACATGGCATTAAACCGAAAAAGGCAGAAAAGTTAAATGGACATAAAGTAGCAGTGATCGGCTCAGGCCCGGCAGGTCTTACCTGTGCAGGAGATCTTGCAAAGCTTGGTTATGATGTGACGATTTTCGAGGCATTACATCAGGCAGGTGGTGTGTTAGTTTATGGTATCCCTGAATTCCGTCTTCCAAAGCAGAAGGTTGTTGCCGCTGAAGTGGAAAACGTGAAAGCATTAGGGGTTAAGATTGAGACCAACGTTGTCATCGGTAAATCCGTTACAATTGATGAGTTGATGGACAACGAGGGCTTTGAGGCAGTCTTCATTGGATCCGGTGCAGGACTTCCAAGATTTATGGGTATTCCTGGTGAGCAGGCAATGGATGTATTCTCAGCCAATGAGTTCTTAACAAGAAATAACCTTATGAAAGCGTTCTTAGACAATTACGATACACCGATCAAAGCTGGTAAGAAAGTTATTGTAGTCGGCGGTGGTAACGTGGCAATGGACGCTGCAAGAACAGCAAGAAGACTGGGCGCAGAGGTACATATCGTATATCGTCGTGGTGAGGAAGAACTTCCGGCACGTAAAGAGGAAGTACACCACGCAAAAGAGGAGGGTATCATCTTTGATCTTCTCCAGAATCCAACCGAATTATTAGTGGATGAAAACGGTTGTGTAAAGGGTGCAAAAGTGATCAAAATGGAACTTGGCGAACCGGATGCTTCCGGAAGAAGAAGTCCGGTTGAGATTCCGGGCTCTGAATATGAGATCGAGGCAGATACTGTGATCATGTCACTTGGTACTTCTCCAAACCCTCTGATCTCATCCACTACAAAAGGTCTTGATATCAACCGCAGAAAATGCATTATTGCGGAAGAAGAGACTGGTGCAACTTCCAAAGAAGGTGTTTATGCCGGTGGTGACGCTGTGACAGGTGCAGCAACTGTTATCCTTGCGATGGGTGCCGGTAAAGCAGCAGCTAAGGGTATTCACGAATATCTCAGCAACAAATAAAAACAGACAGAGTAGAGCAGGTGCTGAATGGATCATACATTTGGCACCTGTTTTTCTGTGGCTATTCCGAAGAAAAACCAAAGTTTTATTAATTTTTTATGAAGAGGGTAGCAAAATTACAGGGTTTATGTATATAATAGAACACGCTACGCAAGAAAGAAATACGAGAGAGGTTACCGATAGATGAAGGAGCAGAATCAGCGCCAGATACAGAATCAGTCAGAATTAGACGAAAGAAGACTGAGACAGAAAAAGCTTGTACGGAAAAGAAAAATCGTTTTGAGTGTAATGCTTTTGACATCTTTTTTACTGGGATGTGTCTGTGGAAGATATTTTCCTGAGATCGAACTTGGAAAAACAGAAGAAGTGCTGGCATCAGCGCAGGATAACTCCAATGAAGAGAAAAAAGAAAATCAAATTACAAATGACGTGGGAATAGAGAACGAAAAACTGACAGATAATGCAGAATCATCAGAGATCGAAGAACCGGCAGACAGCGAAGAAACGAATGATCCGTTTGCGGAGATTCCACAGGTTGTGTTATCAAAACCGGTAGATTATTCCTTAAATCAGGCAATCAGACAGTTAGAACAGATGGAAGCGTCAGATGAACGCTACGCACAGATCGTGGAAAATGCAGAGAAATATCCGGAAAAATTACTGATCAATCTGGCAAATAATCCGGAAATGATCGCATTTGTAGCTGATTATAAAGGGAACACAAGGGATTATGATAAAGCAGAACTGACAGAGAAAGAGTTACAGGAAGAATATCCGCTCTTTTTACAGTGGGATAAACGCTGGGGCTGCCTTGCATATGGGGATGACAGCAATGTCGCGATCAGCGGATGCGGTCCGACAACACTGGCGATGGCAGTAGTTGCGCTGACTGGAAATGAGGAGGCAACTCCGGCTGCAATCGCAAAATTTGCCATGCAGGAAGGGTTTTATATGTCCGGCACAGGAACGATGTGGTCGCTTATGACAGAGGGGGCGGCAGCTTACGGTGTCCGCTCCGAGCAGATCAATATCAGCCAGACTGAGATCAAACAGCACTTAGATCAGGGAGACATCGTGATCTGCTCCGTGCGGCAGGGAGATTTCACTACAGGGGGACATTTTATCCTGCTCTATGATTATGATGATGAAGGATTTTCCATTAACGATCCGTTTTCTTTATACCGCAGTGGTCAGAAATGGGACTATGGAAAAATCAGAAGCCAGATCAAAGCTGTCTGGGCATTAAAAGCAAAATAAAGAACAATTAGCGATTGTTCAAATAGTTTAATAAAAAACAGGGCATACTAAAGCATCATAAAGTGAGATGGAGAGATGCAGAATGTGCCAGAATATGAGTGGACTGTCCACTGCTGAAGTGGAATTTCGGAAAAAAGCAGGGTTGTCGAATGAAAGCGTAGATTCTTCCACAAAGACAGTGGCACAGATCATCCGCTCAAATGTTGTAACTTATTATAATCTTATTTTTTTGATCATTACGATCCTTCTGATCGTGGTGGGATCTTTTCGGGATCTTACTTTTTTACCTATAATTATTGCAAATATGTTGATCGGAATCATCCAGGAGCTGCGTTCCAAAAAAATCCTGGATGATCTTACGATATTAAATACACCGAAAATCACGGTCCGGCGCAACGGAAGTGATCAGGAGGTTTTGGCGGATGAACTGGTGCAGGATGATGTGATAACGCTTTCAGCAGGTGGACAGATTCCGGCGGACGCACTGGTGTTATCCGGCAATATCACGGTCAATGAGGCTTTGATTACAGGGGAGGCCGATGAGATTATAAAAAAAGAGGGAGATCCGCTTTTCTCGGGGAGTTTTGTGATATCGGGAGAGTGCCTGGCAAAACTCGAAAAAGTGGGAAAAGATTCTTATATTTCAGGACTGATGTTACAGGCAACACAGACAAAAGAGGGCGAGCAGTCGGAGATGATCCGGGCGTTGAACCGCCTTGTGCAGACCGTGGGCGTGATCATCTTGCCGATCGGGGCGATCCTGTTTTTACAGCAATACTTTTTTTCCGGGGCAACGATGAAAGATAGTGTGACGGGCATGGTGGCGGCTATTCTCGGAATGATCCCGGAAGGCCTGTACCTTCTTGCAAGTGTGGCGATGGTGGTGTCGGTGATGAGGCTTGGAAAACAAAAGGTACTGATTCATGACATGAAATGTATCGAGACACTGGCGCGGGTAAATGTACTGTGTGTGGATAAGACCGGAACCATTACCGTGCCGGAAATGGAAGTGGCACAGTTTATCCTTGCAAAAGACCAGAACCTTGCAGCGAAAGAACAGGAAGCAGACCAGCAATCGGAAGACAAAAATAAAATTGCAAAGCTGCTCTCTGACTGTGTGCGTGCCCTGCCGTGCGACAATGCAACGATGGAGGCATTGCAGCAGTATTTTACGGAGCCGATGGAAAACAGTGCAGAAAAAATCGTCCCGTTTTCGTCTGCCACAAAATACAGCGGAGTGGTTCTGGCAGGAAAAGCTTATGTGGTCGGCGCACCGGAATTTGTGCTGCGGCAGGATTATGCGGCTGTTCAGGGAACAATCGAAGTATTTCTGGAAAAGGGATATCGTGTGCTTGTATTTGCAGAGTATGAGGGGAATCTGGATGGAAAAGAACTGACAGAAAATGCAACTCCCATTGCATTTATCCTGCTCAACAATGCAATTCGTGAGGGGGCAATGGATACATTCCGTTACTTTTCCAAGCGGGGAGTGGAAGTGAAAGTGATCTCCGGGGACAATCCGGTCACGGTATCGGAGATTGCAAAGAAAGCGGGAATCCGCCATGCGGAAAAACAGGTGGACGCAGCAACGTTGAAAACAGCGGAGGCAGTGCGGAAGGCAGCAAAAAAATACACGGTGTTCGGCAGGGTGACACCGGAGCAGAAACGTCTTCTGGTGCAGGCATTAAAAGAGCAGGGAAAGACCGTGGCAATGACCGGAGACGGCGTGAACGATATTCTTGCGTTAAAAGATGCAGACTGCAGCATTGCGATGGCATCAGGCAGTGAGGCGGCTTCGCATGTGGCACAGCTTGTGCTGCTCGATAACGATTTCAATAAAATGCCGGCGGTTGTCATGGAAGGGCGGCGGGTGGTGAACAACATCGGGCGCACTGCCAGCCTTTATCTGGTCAAGAACATTTTCTCCATGCTCTTAGCCGTATTTTCCATGCTGTTTCTGATTGATTATCCGCTGGAGCCATCGCAGGTGTCGCTCATCAGTGTTTTTACGATCGGGATTCCGTCATTTTTTCTGGCGCTGGAGCAGAACCGGAATCAGATCCATGGGCATTTTCTTACCAATGTCCTGATCCAGGCGCTTCCGGCTGGGATTACAGATTTTATCGTGGTGAGCGGTCTGGTGATTTTCTGCAGGGAGTTCGGAGTGGAAAAAGAGTGCGTTTCCACGTCGTGCACGATCCTGATCGCAGTTGTCGGCTTCATGATCCTTTATCATATAGCAAAACCGATGACAACACCGCATGCGATCCTGATCGCAGCGATGGTCATCGGCTGGTTATTTTGTATGCTGTTTTTCAGTGAACTGTTTGCGATCACGGCGGTCACAGGAAAATGTGCAATGCTCATGATCGTGTTCGCAGTCATCACGGAGCCGGTGTTCCGGTATCTGATACAGCTTGTGGAGACTGTTCAGAAGTGGGGTAGAAAACTAAAATTTTAGTCCGATGAACCGGAATGTTTTTTCCGGCTCTGTTTTTCCCAGATAAAATACGTTACGATCAGAAGGATTCCGGTGAACAGCCATGTAATCGGGCTTGCCAGACGGACTGCCCAGTAACCGAACGGATTTAAGGTGACGGCGATTACGATAATACGGCACACCATTTCCACAACACCGCTTAACATTGGAACAAGTCCGCGGTTTAAGCCCTGCAGGGCGTTCCGGTAAAGGAAAATCCATGCGAGCGGCAGCATGAAGAAACTGATGGTGTTCAGATACTGCATGGCATAGTCGAAAATTTCTTCAGAAGGATTGCTCACAAACCAGCTCACAATAAAACGTCCGCCGAATACGCAGATGGCAGAGGCAGCAAGCGAGATAAAAATGCAGATGAAAAATCCTTTGCGCATTCCCTCGTAGATACGTTTGTATTTTCCTGCGCCGAGGTTCTGACCGCAGTAGGTGGCAATCGCAGTGCCGAGTGTCGGCATGGTCTGGGTGGAGAGGTTTTCCACTTTGGAGGCGGCAGTGAAGGCAGCCACAACACTGGAACCGAAAATATTGACTGCGCCCTGCAGGATCATGGTTCCGATAGCGGTGATGGAATAGTTGAGCGCCATCGGAATACCGATGGAAAGCATATTGAACACACCGTATCCGTCGAGATAGTAATCTTCCCGGCTGGTTTTTAAAATGTCGAATTTGCGGAACATATAAATAAAGCAAAGCAGTGCTGAGACACCCTGCGCAATGATCGTCGCATAGGCAGCGCCTGCGGTTCCAAGTTTTACGACGACGATCAAAAACAGGTCGAGCACAATATTTAAAAAGGAAGAGAGAATCAGGAAATACAGCGGTGTTTTGCTGTCGCCGATCCCTCTTAAAATACCGGCGGCAACGTTGTAGGACATCGTGAGCAGGATACCTGCGAAAATGACTTTAATATAAGAGTCTGCGAGTCCTAAGATATTGTCCGGTGTTTTCATTAAAATAAGAAACTGTCTGGAAGCTGCCACCGTAGGGATAGTCAGAAGTAACGATACAATGGCAGTCAGTATCAGGGAGAGTGCGACATAATGCTTTAACAGCTTGAAATCTTTTGCACCGAAGGCGTGGGAGACCATAACGCCAAATCCCTGCGCAATACCATTTGCAAATCCTAATACAAGGAACATCAGACATCCGGTAGAGCCTACCGCAGCCAGAGCATCCTCACCAAGATACTGCCCGACAATGATCGTATCCACCATGTTATAAAACTGCTGAAAAATATTTCCCAGTAAAACCGGAACGGAAAAAAGTAAGATCATTCTGAGCGGGCTTCCCATTGTCATGTCTTTTGTCATAATCTGTACTCCTTGATTTATAAAATAGTTAAAAATCTGTCCGTGTTTTTTAGCCTCAACACGCATATTCTTTACGTTTCAGCAACTTAGTATAAGGCATGGACCGCAAAAAGACAATGTTTATTTTTGCGAAAAAATATAAATTTTTTGTTTTCGCAAAAGAAAAGATTTTTTCGTGGGAAACTGTTATAATAAGAAAGCAATTATTTGCAAGTCACAGTAAAATCACGGAGTAAAATAATGCAGACAAACCTCGAATACTACAAAATTTTTTATTATGTATCCAAATACAACAGTATCTCCCTCGCAGCAGAGGCACTTTCCATCTCACAGCCGGCAGTCAGCCAGGCAGTCAAGCATTTAGAAAGTGATCTTTCCTGCGCTCTCTTTGTGCGGACATCCAAAGGCGTGCGCTTGACAAAAGAAGGCGGACTGCTTGCAGAATATGTGAGAAAAGGATATGAGACAATCCTCACCGGGGAGAAAAAACTCTCGGAGATGTTAAACTTAGATGCCGGAGAAATCTGTGTGGGTGCCAGTGACATGACATTGCAGTTTTATCTGCTTCCTTATCTGGAGGCGTTCCATGATGCATTTCCGCAGATCAAAGTGACTGTGACGAATGCCCCGACACCGGAGACGTTGAAACATTTGCAGGACGGAAAAATTGATTTTGGGATCATCAGTACCCCGGTGAACAACAAATACGATTTTAAAATGACGCCTGTGCGCAAAATCCAGGATGTCTTTGTGGCGGGAAAAAAGTTTGAGTACTTAAAGGGTGGGAAATTAAGCTATAAAGAGCTTGAAAATCTTCCGGTGATGTGCTTAGAGGGCAGCACTTCCACAAGAAAATATGTGGAGGATTATCTGGCAGAGCGCGGCACATTTGTCCGGCCGGAATTTGAACTTGCGACAAGTGATATGCTCATCCAGTTTGCAGTGCGCAACCTCGGTGTTGCCAGTGTCGTGTCGGATTTCGCAGAAAAATATATCGAAAGCGGGGAATTATTCGTATTGAAATTTGATAGGGCGATACCGGAACGCGAGTTTTGCATTGTCTCAAACGAGCGTGCGCCGATGTCGGCAGCAGCGGAAAAATTATATGATTTTCTGCCTGTTCCGTAGTGAAAAAATGTCAGAAAAAGTTCATCAATTCTTCATCAATCTTAATAGAATATCAATGGGATTGCGGGCAGGAATATGATAAATTTATATGTAGGATCAGGATATTTAGGAGGAAATGGAAAGGATGCGTTTAGTATCGATCGGGATAGACTGTGTCTCAGCTGCTATTTTTGTGATTCCTGCTTTGGCTATTTTGCAGTGTACAATCTACAGGAAATGGGAATTTAAACCATTTTGTGTAAAACTGATATTTGCATTTTATGCGATTGCTTTGTTTTCAGTTGTGGGTGTTCCTGCGGTTGTGACATTTCAGATGGATTTTGGTCTGAATCTGATACCGTTTGCAGACATTGTAAATAGTCCGTTTGCATATATGAAAAATACGATTTTGAATATCATTTTATTTATACCGATGGGATTTTTTGTACCTGCGGTCTGGAAGAATTTCCGGTCTTTCAAAACTATGTTTTCCATGGGACTCGCGGTATCACTGGGGATTGAACTATTACAGATATTTACATTCCGGCTTACGGATATTGATGATCTGATCACCAATACGGCGGGAACCGTGCTGGGATATGAAATAAGCAGAAGATTTTCTTTTCCGTTCTCTTTAAAATCAGTGGATTCGAAAGGAATTTTGGTACGATATGAACCTGTCCTGATTCTGGCAGTTACGCTTTTAGTTTCCATGTTTCTGAAACCAATCGTGTCTGATAGCATATGGAATATCATGATATAATGAGCGCAAGTGAGAAGAATGCATTTATGCATTCGGCGAACGGCGAATGTCGATCATGTGCTGCTTTTGCACATGATATAATATTTTTAGAAGCTGTACCATTAAGCGTTTCGGACGTTTGCGAGAAGATGTCTACATCACTTGGCGTAATGGCAAGGCTTTTTCTTTTTCCTGAATACATAGTCTGTATTCTTAAATCATGATGTTTACTTTGAACATAAGTTACTAATGTTTTTTCCATTTATATTTTTTTTAAAATATTATCACTGGATTCCCATAATACATTGTAGTTGTAGTTCCCGGTTATTACTTGGTATGTTATAATAATGCAAAAGCCATCCCATAAGGGATAGCGGCTGTAGTTCCCGGTTATTACTTGGTATGTTATAATGTTAAAAATATTGTGCCAATTGCTTCAAGTGCTGTAGTTCCCGGTTATTACTTGGTATGTTATAATTAGAAAATGTATTATCTGCAGATACTTTCGGCTGTAGTTCCCGGTTATTACTTGGTATGTTATAATCCCAGCGTATATTACCGTTAAAAATCTGGAAGCTGTAGTTCCCGGTTATTACTTGGTATGTTATAATGGAGCAACATTAGATAAACAAATTGATATGCTGTAGTTCCCGGTTATTACTTGGTATGTTATAATTTAACTTTTGCAATCCTTTTTTCTCTCATCGCTGTAGTTCCCGGTTATTACTTGGTATGTTATAATTACGCAGTAAGTGCAAGAGTGACACCACCAGCTGTAGTTCCCGGTTATTACTTGGTATGTTATAATCCGGGAAAAGCTTTCTTGTGCTTCTCTCTGGCTGTAGTTCCCGGTTATTACTTGGTATGTTATAATTCCAGATACTTCGCTGTTGCTCTCTGCTCTGCTGTAGTTCCCGGTTATTACTTGGTATGTTATAATCACGCTGCCGTAGCCGTTAGGTAGTTTCATGCTGTAGTTCCCGGTTATTACTTGGTATGTTATAATGCTTGCACGAATGAGCAGTATGAGACCATCGCTGTAGTTCCCGGTTATTACTTGGTATGTTATAATTTGCTCGACGCAAATCCCACCACGTTTTTAGCTGTAGTTCCCGGTTATTACTTGGTATGTTATAATTGAAACATTAACCCTAGTAGCACACAGCAGGCTGTAGTTCCCGGTTATTACTTGGTATGTTATAATCCTAAAGGAAGTTTTACAGAATTACCAGAAGCTGTAGTTCCCGGTTATTACTTGGTATGTTATAATAAAGAAATAGCTAGTATGTCAAACAACTCAGCTGTAGTTCCCGGTTATTACTTGGTATGTTATAATATAGGCACTTTTTCAGTACCTATGGAAATTGCTGTAGTTCCCGGTTATTACTTGGTATGTTATAATTTAAAATTAACAAAATTTGTTTCAAAAGTAGGCTGTAGTTCCCGGTTATTACTTGGTATGTTATAATGTTATAGTTACGGTTGTGCCTGCTACAACGCTGTAGTTCCCGGTTATTACTTGGTATGTTATAATAAAAAGGTGGAAAAAATGTATATTCAA
>OHDC01000438.1_pt1 | contig 26228 bp, 27 predicted proteins | sample 1566851 | NCBI WGS metagenome assembly OHDC01 (sample SAMEA3879590, study PRJEB24766) | human gut metagenome | biome: human-associated habitat; feature: feces | place: USA | collected 1985/1987 | reverse complement strand
TTTTACTCCTTGTTTTGCGAAGCAAAATCCGAGCCCACTGGCGAGGAGAGGATTTTACTCCTTGTTTTGCGGAGCAAAATGCAATTTTGTTTTGTAAAATTTGCCCTCTGGTGAGCAATGCCCAGCATACCGGGCATAGATTTTACTCCTTTCATACAAACTCTGTTACCTGTTTTTCCTCCGGCGGTATCACAAATTTTTTTACCATTTTTTCATAGCAGGACTCACAGATATCCATTCTGTGTATCCTCCCGTCTTTTTTATCGGAAAAATACCCCCACTCCTTCTCCACCGTAAGGAATGAAGTGTGGTCCTTCTCAGATAACAGACAAATCATTTTTCCACAACAGTTACAATATATTTTCTGATCTTTTCTGCTCATTTTTTCTGCCTTCCCATTCTGCAATACAGACAGACATTGTCCACGAAAACCTATGCTGTCCACAGATATCTATTAATATCTATATTATACAAACAAGATTCTGCCTTATGTAGTGGGAATTATTGGCCATATATCATAATATAGGCATCCTCTTTCGGAAGTTCATAGAATCCCTTCCGCACGCCGTGATTTACAAATCCATTGCGCTCATACAGACGGATTGCACTGTCATTCGAACAACGGACTTCGAGCACGATTCTGCCGACCGAGCGGCTCTCTGCCTCTTTTTTTGCTTCCGCAAGCAGCATGCCGCCAATGCCATGGCACCGCATTTCCGGTGAAACCGCCACGTTTGTGATCTCACCTTCATCAATGGATAAATACATTCCGATATATCCTAAGATCTTATTATTTTCTTCCGCAACCAGAAAAACCGTGTTCGGCAGACTGAGTGAATCCACAAATCCCTGATAGCTCCATGGCTGTGAAAAGATCATTCTTTCCAGTTCACTTACCTGTTCTGCATCTTTTACCTGCATGGCTCTGACTGTGATCATGCTAATCCGCCCTCTTTTCGTTCTCTCTCTGCCTGGGACAGGCGCAGATATTCCGGCTTGTGTTCCGCAGCGGTTTCTGATCTGCCCTCTGCAAAATATTTCATGCCAAGTGCCGCAACCGCTCCTGCTCTCTGTTTATTGACGTGTGCAGGAGCAAATGTATACGGTACACTGCAGTTTTCTGCTATATACTCCTGAAATACCGGCACACCATCCCCTAAAAAAGTAACCGGCTGTTCGAACTGGTTTACAATCGAAATGATCTCATCAATTCCGACTGCGCACTGTTCCTTTAATACTTCCATCTCATTGCCGTCAAAAGAATAAAGTCCCGTGTAAGTCTGGTTTCTTCTGGCATCCATAAGCGGACACACAAGTCCTGCATGTCCGACAAGATTATACGCAAGCGCATCTACGGTCGGCACGTTGATGATCGGCTTATTTAATGCCAGTCCAAGTCCTTTTGCCGTTGCCGAACCAATCCGAAGCCCGGTAAATGATCCCGGACCTCCTGCGATTGCGATCGCATCGATCGAATTTAGATCCAGCTCTATCATCTTTGCCACTTCATCCAACATTGGCAGAAGCGTCTGTGAATGTGTTTTTTTATAATTGACGGTATATTCGCCAAGCATGTTATCGTCACATACGATTGCCACGCTTGCCACCAGTCCTGAACTGTCTAATCCCAAAATTTTCATTGTAAGCTCCATTCCCGCATGAACGAACTGTTTTATCAGCCCTCATGCTCTTTTATGGTAATTTTCCGGTAATCAAATCCTTTTTCAAGGTCCTTTTCAATCGTCACATCATAGCGTTTATCCGGAAGGATCTCTTCAATCAGGTTTGCCCACTCGATCATGCACAGACCTTCCCCGTAAAAGTAATCCTCATAACCGATCTCGTCCATCTCCTCGATGTCGCCGATCCTGTATACATCAAAATGATAAAACGGCATTCTTCCTTCTTCATACACCTGTACAATCGTAAAAGTCGGGCTCGACACAGGTTCTGTGATGCCAAGTCCGTCTGCGATTCCCTGTGTAAAAACAGTCTTGCCAACGCCAAGGTCTCCCACAAGTGTGTACACATCTCCCGGCCTAGCCGTTTCCCCGATCTTTTTCCCAAGCGCATGTGTCTCTGCCGCGGAAAATGTCTCATAAACGGTTTCTTTCATAATTCAGTCCTCCATGTTTTTATGAGGTAAAATATCTGCCATGCACAAATTTATTTTAATTTCACACGGTACTTCGGCAGTTTTTCTTTTGCAATTTCTGCAAGTTCACAGTATTTTTCCCCTAACTGCTGCCTTGGGATCACATAGGCATTCACACGGTTGCTGTACACCAGCACATTATTTTTCGTGGATACCATCTTATAGACCTGATCCCACATCAGTTTTGCATCTGCATCCCCCTGTGTCACGGAAATCCCTTCTCCGTCCACACAGTAATGCAGGCTGTTTTTCAATACCTCTGACGCCGCAATGCGCTGTTTCGAACGAAGATAAAGTGTCACCGGCATGTAAAACAGTATCAGCGCTCCAAGCAAAATACCAAGAACCGTATAGGATGCTCCGCGTTCACTGTATTTTGTACCTGCCGCAGCAAAACAGACGACTGCCGCTATCACGGAAATCCACCCGGATGCACCAGTGTATGTCTGGTACAGGTTAAAACGAAACATGTCCTTTGCGGTCAATGTTATATCAAATTCCAATCTCATCGTCAATCCCCCACCATTTTAGAATCAGCTTAGTATAACATTTTTTGAAAAAAAAGAAAAGACGCATTCTTTTTCTGCGTCTTTTCTCCCTGAAAACTCGTTACTGTCCACTCGTACCTCGTTCCAGTAACGGATTTTGCCGATGCTTCGCATTCCAAATCGGCAAAATCTGCTACCACCACTGTATCATACGGCATTTTCAGTTCAGAAAATGCCTGACTGTAAACAGTAACGAAACCTCTGTTACCTCCTGCTTATGACTGTCTTCCCTTTAAGATCGGAGAAATGTGTTTGTAGGTCACAAATGTGATGACTACGGAAAACATTCCTTTGATAAAGGTAAATGGCATATTAAAGCAGATTAAACACTGTAAAATACTCTTCATGGACGGAGCAATCAGCTGATATGCTCCAAGCACTGCCTCCTGTGGCATGAAATTGTAATAGACCGGATATACCAGAAAGTAGTTTGAAACAATGCTGAAAGCACCCATGATCACTGCTCCTGCAATGGAACCGATCAGTGCGGTCATTCTTGTCTTTTTGTACTTATAAAGAAGCCCTGCCGGCAGTACAAATGCCACACCCAGAATAAAATTCGAAAGCTCTCCAACTCCTCCTGTGGATGTAATGAACAGATGAAGTACATTTTTTACCAGGCAGATGATCACACCACAGAGCGGCCCCATGGCAAATGATCCGATCAGTGCCGGAAGTTCTGAGAGATCCATCTTGATAAATGACGGCATAAACGGCACGGAAAAATCCAGAAACATCAGGATATATGCCACTGCGGAAAGCATAGCTGTCACTGTCAGATATCTTACATTGACTCTTTTTACGGTTACTGTTTTGTTTGTTGCATCCATTTCACTCGTCTCCTTTTCTCTTTTCGGAAAATGCGAGGGATTGTAAGCGTGTTTTTGTCTGCGAAATATCTCATACAATAAAATGCACATTTTGTGAGCATTCTGCTGTCTGAATACGACAAAACCCCGGATGTAACCATCATCCGGGGTTCTATCATGTAACAGAAACGTCTTTTCTGACGTCTTATCATTCACATGCTTATCTTCTCTCATCCAGACTATACTGTCGGTTCCGGAATCTCACCGGATCAGCTGCCTTAGCAGGTCACGGACTTTGTAAATGACTCTGATCATTATCAGGACTCTACATCACCGTCGGTCGGGAATCTGCAAATCTTACTGCATCACCCTGCCCCGAAGAATTAATACTATTTTTACGCTCTCTATTGTATGCATGTTTTTCTGATCTGTCAACCATTAATTTTCATCGTGAGTGCGATGCGCTGTTTTTTCAGGTCAACATCCAATACCTTTACCTCAACGATATCGCCGACACTGACCACTTCCAGCGGATGTTTGATAAAACGGTCACTCATCTGTGAAATGTGTACCAGTCCGTCCTGATGGACTCCGATATCCACAAATGCTCCAAAGTCGATCACATTCCGGACCGTTCCCTTTAAGATCATGCCCGGTTTTAAATCCTTCATTTCAAGGACGTCGCTGCGCAAAATCGGCTTTGGCATATCCTCTCTCGGATCACGCGCCGGTTTTTCAAGTTCTTTTACGATATCCTGCAGTGTAATCTCTCCCACGCCAAGTTCTTCTGCCAGCTTTTTATAGTTGGAAATTTTTTTGGAAATGCCGTCTAATCTGCGCTCTTTCACATCCTCTGTCGTATATCCGAGACGCTCTAACAGTGTCTTTGCCGCTGCATAACTCTCCGGATGTACACCGGTCGCATCCAGCGGATTTTTACCATCGTTGATGCGCAGGAAACCTGCACACTGCTCATATGCTTTCGGTCCTAATTTTGCTACTTTTAAGAGCTGGTTTCTCGCCTCAAACCGGCCATTTTCCTCACGGTATGCCACAATATTTTTTGCAACTGCCTTGCTGATACCGGAAATGTATTCAAGCAGGGATGCAGATGCCGTATTTAAATCAACGCCGACTCTGTTTACACAGTCCTCCACGACTCCGCCGAGTGCCTCGCTTAATTTTTTCTGGTTCATATCGTGCTGATACTGACCGACACCAATCGATTTCGGATCAATCTTTACAAGCTCTGCAAGCGGATCCTGCAGGCGGCGTGCCATGGATGCCGCGCTTCGCTGTCCTACGTCAAACTGTGGAAACTCCTCCGTTGCAAGCTTACTTGCAGAATATACGGAAGCTCCTGCCTCGTTGACAATGATATACTGTACTTTGACCGGGATCTCTTTTAATAACTCTACGATCACCTGCTCGGACTCGCGGGATGCTGTACCATTTCCCAGTGAGATCAGTGTGATGTGATATTTTGAGATCAGCTTCTTTAAAACCGCTTTTGCCTCTTCCACTTTATTCTGTGGTGCAGTCGGGTAAATGACTGTCGTATCGAGCACTTTTCCGGTCGGATCCACCACGGCAAGTTTACAGCCGGTACGGAATGCAGGGTCCCAGCCAAGTACAACCTGTCCTGCAATTGGAGGCTGCATCAAAAGCTGCTCTAAGTTCTTCCCGAATACTTTTATCGCACCATCCTCGGCTTTTTCGGTCAGGTCACTGCGGATCTCACGCTCAATGGCAGGTGCGATCAGACGGTCATAGGCATCTTCTATCACTTCTTTTAATACCGGCGTCGTCTGTGGGTTGTCGCGCACGATCACCTTTTTTTCAAGGTAACGCAAAATATCCTCGACCGGTGCCTCGATCTTTACCGTCAGGAATTTTTCATTTTCTCCACGGTTCAACGCTAAAATACGGTGTCCGGCAAGTTTCGCCACCGGCTCGTCAAATTCATAGTACATCTCATAGACAGACTCTGCTTCCGGGTCTTTTGCCGCAGAAATCATGCGTCCTTTTTTGACCGTCAGATCACGGATCCGGCTGCGATAATCCGCCTCATCCGAAATGCTCTCCGCGATGATATCTTTTGCCCCGGCGATCGCATCCTCTGCGCTCGTCACTTCTTTTTCCGGATCAACAAATTTTTCTGCTTCCTCCTCTAAGGATGTGTTTAACATCTGTAACGTGATGATGCCGGCAAGCGGCTCTAATCCTTTTTCTTTTGCGATCGTCGCCCTGGTGCGGCGCTTTGGTTTGTACGGCCGGTAGAGATCCTCCACCACAACCATTGTTTCGGCAGACATGATCTGCGCTTTTAATTCGTCTGTCAGTTTTCCCTGTTCTTCAATGCCTGCAAGAACCGTCTCCTTGCGCTCCTCGAGATTTCTTAAATAAGTCAGTCTCTCATATAAATTACGAAGCACCTCATCGTTAAGTGCTCCGGTTGCCTCCTTGCGGTAACGGGCAATAAACGGGATGGTATTCCCTTCATCGATCAGCTTTACGGCTGCTTCAGCCTGATTTTTACGGATTCCGAGTTCCTCGGAAATCTTTGCAATAATATCCATAGTTACTCCTTTTTTCTCACCGGATTTTAACGTTTTCTCCGACGCAATATCTTTATTATAACGAAATGTCCACAGTGATTCAAGGTAACATTGTTTTTTTCCACACCGCATGATACACTATCCACATCATATTATTTATTTTCAGAAAGGCTTATTTATGGATCATCAGTTTTACAGACCAACGCCTGACCGGCATTCAAAACATATGGAAAATCTTTCCCTTATCATGGGGATCATTGCACTTTCAACGTTCTGTCTGGTTTATCCGGCATTAATCTGCGGTGCGCTCGGCATCGTGTTTGCACTGCTCTCACGCGGCGGTGAGACAACATTTTCCGGGCGTGCAAAGCTTGGGCTTACTTTAAGCAGCGTAGCGCTTGGCATTATTGTGCTGCTCTTAATTTATTCGGTGGTATTCGCTAACGTTTACTATGGTGGAATTGAAAATATGATGCGGGAAAGTTGTACATCGCTGGGGATTGATTATAATATGCTGTTTCCGCAGAACTGAGTTTTTTGTGGGAGATTCAGGGGACAAAAGGTGGTTTGAAGGTTCGTGGGTGGCAGATTTTGCGCCGCTATTTTTTCTATCAGCATCTTCTATTATAAAAGGCTCACACCCCAGAAGAAGCGGACGATATTTTTTACCATACAATTGATGATAAGGATTGCAAGTCCGATCCAGAGGTAACGGTCTTTATAGTGCATTGCAAGCGGCAGCTTATGGTGTGAGAGACGTTCGATCGTCTGGCTTAATAAAAACCACGCGCAGAGTACTGCTGCATACGGTACAAACGGATGTTTCAAAAAGGATATCAGCAAATGTCCCTGAAAGAGAGCACATACCGCTCTGGTTCCTCCACAGCCCGGACAGTAGTATCCGGTTACGGTGTGGAAAAGGCACGGGTAGAGATAGTTTTCGATACGAAATCCGGTTATTTTTGAAATGAGCAGATACACGCAGCAGATGACTGTGCCGCTCAGACCAAGTATATATAAAACATTATCTATTTTTTTCTGTTCATTATTATTTCTTTTTTCCATTTGATATCTTAATCCTGTTCTTTTCCCATTGAAGTATATCTTTTAAGTGTTGACGCAAATGATGTTTCACAAAGTAGCGGCTGGCAAATCGCACAAAGCTGAGACTGGTTTGTGCAATTTGCCCACCAAAACACTAACACACACCATTTGCCATCAACACACTCCCCCACATTTTATCAGAAATACACATCTATACAACCCCCCGCCACCTATGCTATAATTTATTCTAATTGCAGCAACGCTGTAACCGCTGCTGTATGATCTAAAAGGAGTTATTTACCGAATGAAACGCACATCAAAAGAACTCAAACGCATTGCGCGTGATATTTTAAATGACAGATACCGTGTTCCGATGGCAGCTTTTGCTGCCACAACACTGATCGCAACTGTGATCGAATCTCCATTTTCGTTTTCCATGGGAGATAATCCGACAAATATGCAGCTTGTGATCTCACTGATCGCAGAGCTTCTCATATCTGTTGTCTCTTTTGTGTTAGGATGCGGCGTGGCAAAGATCCATCTGTCCATGACACGCGGAAATGATTTTCGCGTCCGCGATATTTTTGATCCATTTAAGAAAAATACAGACCGATTTTTTATCGCGGGATTTTTATTTTTACTGATGATCTTTGTTTCCATGATTCCTGTGATCGGTGGTTTTACTTATGCAGTGATCGCAGATTTTTCAGTGGTTTCTATTGTAATTGCAGCAGCGACGGGAATCCTTTCTCTGATCTTAAGCTGTTATTTTATGCTTACCTATCATTTTATCGGATATATCACACTCGATCATCCTGAGCTTAAATGTCTGGAAGTTTTTAAAGAATGCAGACTTCTCATGCATGGCAACCGTCTGCGTCTGCTTTATATTCTGCTCAGTTTTATCGGATATGGCTTATTGGTTCTCTGTTCCTTTGGCATCGCATCCCTCTGGGTCGTTCCATATCAGGCAGAAACACTCGTTATTTTTTATCTCGACTGCACCGACGAATTGAACCGGATCCCGGTACGCAGCTATGAAAAAACTGCTACAACCCAATTTTGATTCCACAACGCACCTTCCATCGAAGGTGCGTTTCTTATGGGATAAAAAAGTAAACAAAGGAGGATTCTATGAATCAAAACAATGAACCAATCCGTGATGCCTCAGTTCTTGGCATTCCAAAGATGCTGCTGCTCGGTCTGCAACACATGTTTGCCATGTTCGGCGCAACAATTCTTGTCCCGATCCTGGTAAACAGTTATTTTGGGGAGGATGTCCTGCATGTTCAGGTCACCCTGATCTGCGCCGGTATCGGCACACTGTTTTTCCACTTCTGCACCAAATTTAAAGTTCCGGCTTTTCTCGGTTCTTCGTTCGCATTTTTAGGCGGATATGCCACGATCGCTTCCATGGATTCCGGTGTATTTGCTGAGATGTCGAATGCAGACAAACTGTCCTATGCCTGCGGCGGTGTTGTTGTTGCCGGACTTTTATACCTGATCTTAGCACTGATCATCAAGCTTGTCGGTGTCAAAAAGGTTATGCGTTTCCTGCCGCCGGTCGTTACCGGTCCGATCATCATCTGTATCGGTTTAAGTCTTGCAGGTTCTGCGGTAAACAACGCTTCTAAGAACTGGCTTTTAGCACTGATCGCCCTTGCAGTCATCATCATCTTTAATATCTGGGGAAAGGGCATGTTCAAAATTATCCCTATCCTGATGGGTGTTATCATTTCCTACTGTGCCGCTCTTATCTTTAATGCACTTGGTATGACAAATGCGGACGGTTCTGCAATCCTTGATTTTTCAAATATCGCAGCAGCTTCCTGGATTGGTGTTCCTGCATTCTCCATCTGCAAATTCAATATCTCTGCCATCCTTGTCATGGCTCCGATCGCACTTGCAACCATGATGGAACACATTGGAGATATCTCCGCGATCTCTGCGACTGTAAATCAGAACTTTATCGAGGATCCGGGACTGCACCGCACATTAATCGGAGACGGACTTGCAACTGCACTCTCCGCACTCTTCGGTGGTCCTGCTAACACAACCTACGGTGAAAATACCGGTGTTCTGGAATTAAGCCGTGTTCACGATCCGAAAGTGATCCGGTTAGCAGCATGTTATGCGATTCTCTTAAGCTTCATTCCAAAAATGGCTGAAGTGATCGGTTCTATGCCCTCTGCGATCATCGGTGGTGTCAGCTTTATGCTCTACGGTATGATCTCTGCGATCGGTGTCCGGAATGTTGTAGAGAACCATGTTGATTTTACAAAATCCAGAAACCTTATCATTGCCGGTGTGATTTTCGTGTGTGGTCTTGGTTTTTCAGATGGTCTTACTTTTACCGTTGCCGGAACTTCTGTCACACTTACTTCCCTTGCCATCGCTGCAATCGCAGGTATCTTTTTAAATGCGATCCTGCCGGGAAATGATTACCATTTCGGAAAAGATCCGAAGATCGATGCAAACCGTGGTCTTGATATGATCCCGAATCTGCACGAAGATACCAGTTATGCAGATGATGAGGAATAACCTGCATGTCATCCGGAGAACTTTTTCATTCATAGAAAGTATTCACATACTGCACCAGCATCTGGTCTTACCGGTCAGATATAATAAATTTTGATTACTCCAAAATTTGCTGCCCCTCGCAGATACAGTGTTGCAACGCTGCTGCCTTCGCCGCGTCCTATTTCCTCCACTGCTCCAAAGGAACGCTTCAGTTCATTCTGCACTTTCCATTCTTTTGGTATATAGAGATTTGTCTCCCCAAAGTTATTTTCCACTTCGACCGACGCCGCTTCCCCTGCGATTATGGCATTGTCAAAATAAACGCTCATACTTCCAAAGTTATTTTCAAGCTGTGCATCGCAGAAATGCTCCGAATTGATATAACGGATGGCAGAGCCAAAATTATTTTCGCAGCGGATGTGTTCACCGCTGCACTGCTCACCGTTTGGCGTACTCATTTGTTCATCCCAGTTTATGGTTTTTGTTTTCCAGTTTTTTCTTCGTACATCTTTAAAGATCATAGACAGACCGATACTTAAAAGCAATGCCGCACCAAGTATCGTCCAGCTTGTCAGTCCTAATTTTTCCAGTCCAAGAGGTTTTCTGTAAAGAATGCAGATAAAGGCTATTGCAAATACAATCGAATAAAAATTAACATCTTTTATCCCCTCAACAAACAGCCAGACAAACAGGACCGTCATAAAAATACCGGGCAAACCAACACCCAGTTCCATCCCTGTACTGCTGATCACCAGATACACTGCCGCAAGAAATATAAAAAATAATCCCCATGCAATATTTTTCTTTTTCATTGATGTAACCTTCTTTCTTCTAATTTGCTGATTAACGGTTTGTAATAATATCTTGAGACATACACCTTTTTGTGCGTGTTCTCAAATGCCACGACACTTGATGCCGTCAGGTTCCGATTAATGGAAAAAATATGAAAAGTATTTAAGATCGTCGATTTTGACACCCTCATAAAAAATCCCGGAAGTATTTCCTCTAATTCATACAGCTTGTATCCGGCCTCATACATATCATTTCCGGTGTGTGCCGCCACTCCATGATCCGCTGTCTCAAAGAACAAAATATCATTCATCGGAAGATAATACTCGGTATTTCCTTTGTAGAGGACGATCTTCTGGACTGCCCCGGCTGCCTCACTGACTGCTCTCTGAATGGCTGCGATCTGTTCTGTCATTCCACGGCAGCGGATAATGACTTCTTCCTCCGCCTGTTCATCCATTTCGATTTTAATTTTCATAACCTGTCTCCTTTTCTGTACTGACAGGTACATTATAAAAAACGAACCACCCGGTGTAAATGCTTTTACACCAAGTGGTTCGTTTTCCTATGGTAAGTGGTAAATTTTTTACATAATGCGGCTCATTGCGGAAAGTGCTCTGACAGCGGTCTGCAGATAAGGATTTTCTGTCTCATAGAATTTTCCTTCGTCTGCTTTTTCTGCAAATGCAGGATCTAACGGAATCTTTCCGAATACCGGAAGTGTCAATTCCGCTGCGACATCCTCGATATGGCTCTCGCCGAATAATTTGATCTCTTTTCCGCAGTCCGGACATTTTAAATAGCTGAAATTCTCGATCAGTCCAAGTACCGGAACGTGCATCATCTCTGCCATATTGTATGCTTTTTTAACGATCATCTGTACCAGTTCCTGCGGAGAGGTAACGATCACGATACCGTCGACCGGAAGTGACTGGAATACCGTAAGTGGTACGTCACCTGTTCCTGGCGGCATATCGACAAATAAATAATCAACATCTCCCCATACGGTCTCATTCCAGAACTGTTTTACCACACCTGCGATCACAGGTCCTCTCCAGATAACCGGATCTTCCTCATTGTCCAAAAGCAGATTGACAGACATTACTTTGATACCGTTTTCTGCTTCTAACGGGATCATTCCCTCCTCGGTACCGACAACCTGACCATGTACACCGAGCATTTTCGGGATGGACGGTCCTGTGATATCCGCGTCCATGATTCCCACTTTATAACCAGCCTGTTTCATGGCGCATGCAAGTGATGCAGTCACGAAAGACTTTCCTACACCGCCTTTTCCACTGACAACGCCAATTACTTTCTTTACATTCGAAGATGGATTCATCGGCTCTTTTGCGATTCCGTTTCCACCTTTTGCCTTGCTCGGACAGCCCTCACAGCTCTCCCTGCTGCAGCTTGATGCGCTGCTGCAACTACTATTCTCTGCCATGTCTCATACACTCCTTTTATCTTTATTCATTCTTACAGACATTTTTTATTCTGCCCTGTCTTATCTGCCTGATTCCTGTTCCCGCTTTTTAAATATCTCCTGCAGTGACTCCGTATACGGTGCTCTTGCAATTCCGTATTCTGTGACGATGCCCGCGATCAATTCATGATCTGTCACATCGAATGCCGGGTTGAACACTTTGACGCCCTCCGGTGCCATGCGCTCTTTGTACCACATCTCGGTCACTTCCTCCGCCGGACGCTGTTCAATGTGAATATCAGCTCCCGTCCTGGTGTTCAGATCAATCGTTGAGGTCGGCGCACAGATATAAACCGGGACGTTATAATATTTTGCCACCGCAGCAACCACGGAGGTTCCGATCTTGTTTGCCGTATCACCGTTTGCCGCCACACGGTCACAGCCGACAAATACCGCATTGACCCAGCCGTTTTTCATGACGGTTGCAGACATATTATCACAGATCAATGTGACATCCACTCCTGAGGACTGCAGCTCGAATGCTGTCAGCCTGGCTCCCTGTAACAGCGGCCTTGTCTCATCTGCAAATACTTTAAAGTGATATCCCTTTTCCTCTCCAAGATAGATCGGTGCTGTCGCTGTGCCATATTTGCTGGTGGCAAGCTGACCTGCATTGCAGTGTGTCAGGATGCCGTCTCCCGGTTTCACTAACGTCAGACCGTACTCTCCGATCTTTTTGCAGACACGGATATCCTCCTGCCAGATCTCGACTGCCTCCGCTTTGAGGTATTCTTTAATCTTTGACACATCTTCACCGGCATGTGCCTCTAAAACACCCTGCATACGGTTCAGTGCCCAGCTTAAATTGACCGCCGTCGGTCTTGCAGAATCTAAATACTCTTTTTGTTTTACAAACTCTTCATGAAAAGTATTATAATCTGATGCACTGCCCTGTTTTGCCAGAAGATAGATTCCAAATGCCGCTGCAACTCCGATTGCCGGAGCACCTCTTACCCTGAGCAGGTAAATGGCATCCCAGATCTCTTCCGCTGTCTTTAATGCAATCAGTTCTATGCTTCCCGGCAGCTTTGTCTGGTCAATGATAATGATCGCATTATTTTCATCATCCAGGCGCACCGTATCATAATTCATGATATTGTCATTTTCTTTCTTTTGCTGCATATGAATGACCAATGCCTTTCCTGTTTCTTTTTACACTTCTTTCTATTATACACGCTAAAGATATGATTTTAAAGCCTGCATACGGTACTTTTTAAGATACACCAAAAAGAAGACAGCATCTGCCCTCTTCTTTTAATGTCCACGTTCTTCCCTCTGTTTTTATGTACTGCTTTTTTCTCCAAAAAACCTTGAAAAGATCGAAAGTCTCCGCTTTTTTACCTCTTCTTTTTTCGGAAATCTCTCTTCCTCCGAATAATCCGGCACCCAGTCGATGTAAAATAAACGGTCATCCACATCCGTCCTTCCGTTAAAATGCCGGCACATATCCTTGATCACTTCCATCATGGCATCTGCCATCTTCTCCGCATCCTGCGCCATACGGTCACAAAACTCCATTCCGCGGTCCGGTCCCTCTTCTCCCCAGATGCAGTCATCACCGAGTACTCTCAATTTATTCAGACGATCTCTCTGATCCTTGACCATGCTAAAAAAACGACTCACTAAAACATTATGCTCTTCTTTATCCGTATAACACAAAAATTCCTCTAACAATGTACCTTCCGGGAAACCAATCTCGTAATAATCATTGTAAAAACGGCAGATACGTTCTGCTGTTTTCCGGAACAGGATTCCGCTCTGCTGCGGCTCCTTCCAATAATGTGCTTCTGCATCCACAAGTTCTTTGTAGATCTCATCGTATGCCGCCTTGATTTTCGGATCTTTTATCTCACATTCCATCATAAAGTCAAAATTCATTCCCGTCTTCCTCCGCAAAGTTCACTCCAGATCACATTCTTTAAGCGTCTCGTCAGCGATGTTGTTCCCGCATCCTTAAGCTGCATGGTAAGAAGCATCGTAAGCCGGTCTTTCGGGCTGTTGCAGAAATATGCCCCAAGCCAGCCATCCCAGCCGTATTCTCCTATGGAAGTAAACATCGGAGATTTTCCCGGCTCTTTCTGGATTCTCAAAAGGTTTGCATAGGTATATCCGCGGATACCCTCCCAGCACTGGTCTAACACTTCCTGCTGCCATGACATGAGCGAGCCGTTTGTCATGTAATGTACTGTCTGCGGTTTTAAGATCTGTTTTCCCTGATAAGAACCTTCCTGCAGTAACATGGCTGCAAACTTTGCGTAATCGTCCAGTGTAGAGACCAGTCCTGCACCGCCAGATTCAAACGCCGGTACCTGTTTCATCGCATTCATGATACCAAGATGATTTTCCGTATAAAGTTCTAATCCCTGTTCCGTCCTCTGGTATACTTTTGCAAGGCGCTCCTGCTTGTTCTCTGGTACATAAAATGCAGTATCTTCCATGTCAAGTGGTTCAAAAAATTCTTCTTTCAGAAATTCGCCAAAAGTTTTTCCGCTGATGACCTCAATAACCGCCCCAAGCACATCTGCAGAGGTTCCATACTGGAAACTCTCTCCCGGCTGGAACTGAAGCGGTATCAATCCAAGACGGTTTGCAACCTCCTGCGTTGTCATCGCATCCTCCAGATATAAATGTTCTTTGATCCTGTCAAAGAGCTTTTCCGTCTCCATGGAGCAGACACTTGTGACATCCCCGCCGTACATCAGACCGGATGTCATGTTAAGCAGATCACAGATCCTCACCGGCCGGACCGTCGGCACAAGTTTTCCGCCTGATACCACGATCGCATTGTGAAATCCCGGCAAAAATTCTTCCACGAAAGCTCCTGGATCAAGCAGCCCGCGTTCCATCAAAAGCATGGCAGCCGCAGACGTGACCGGTTTTGTCATGGAATACAGCCTTGCGATCGTATCCCGTTCGTATTTTTTACCAGCTTCAATGTCTGCATAACCGCCGGCTGCAAATGCCATTTCCTGTCCATCCCGGATCACCACAATATTTGCTCCGGCAATCTCTTCTTTTTCCACTGCTGTCTCTATCAGCCGTTCTAACTTCTGACTTAATTCCATCATATTCCAAACCCTTTTCCCTGACATATCTCTCTTTTACGCAAGCAATTCTCTTAAATCCTTCTCCTCTGCGCTTACAGACCCCTGGATCATTGCAGCACTTCCGCCACCTCTTGCACCTGTTTTTTCACGCAGCAGTGTGGCGATCTCTCTGCAGTCTTTTGTTTTACTTCCTATAATAAAATTATAACCGCCCTCTTCTTTTTCCACAAAAATGCCGCAGATCCCGGCATGCGTTTCCACAAGTCCATTGATGGCGTTACGCATGACCGGAGTATCCAGATCCGTTTCAAATAAAAGTACATTTTCCTGATCCGCCGGGATCTCTTTCATCTTCTGCTCCACCAGCTTTTGCTTTGCCTGCGCCAGCTTATATTTCAGATCCTGGTTGGACTGTTTTAATTTTTCCACAAGTTCTGGCAGTAACTCCTGATTGGCGGAAAGTGTACCGGAGATAGAAGAAATTACCTGTGATTTTTTCCGTTCTTCCTCCAGTGCACGGAACCCACTCAAGATACTGATTCTGACACCACCTTTATAATTAGAAAGACTCTGTACGTTGAGCATGCCGATCTCACCGGTTTTCTTCACATGTGGTGCACAGCATGCACACACATCCACACCAGGAATTGTCACAATGCGCACCTGTCCTTCGATTTCGATCTTGCTGCGGTAATCAAGTGTTTTCAATTCTTCTTTTGACGGATAGGTGATCTCGACCGGAAGATTTTTCACGATCACTTCATTGACTGCCGTCTCAACTTCACGTACCTCATCCGCAGTTAAAACACCGTTAAAATCCATCGTGACGATATTGTCGCTCAGATGAAACCCGACATTGTCATATCCAAATCTGCTGTGCACAATCCCGGAAAAAATATGTTCTCCAGAATGCTGCTGCATATTATTAAAACGGTGTGTCCAGTCAATGATCCCGTGTACGGTCTCCCCAACAGCAAGCGGTTCTTTTAAGCTGTGTGTGATCACATCTTTTTTGATCTGCACATCCGTCACTTCGATGCCATCTATCGTCCCTTTATCCGGACTCTGTCCGCCCTCTTCCGGGAAGAAAAGTGTACGGTCCAAAATCACATGATAACCGCTCTCCTTCTTCTCCTGGTATGCTTCACAGGATATAACCTTTGCATCAAACTCCACCGCATATGCATCCTGGTCGTATAATTTTTCTGTCATGCTTTTCCTCTTTTCCTACTGTAATACTGGCGTAAAATCCTCAGTGTCTCCGCAGAAAAGTCCTCCTAAAGAAGCTGCGATCTTGTTCATCGCCTTCTTTGCAGTCTCAAATTCTTCCGGTTTTAAAGTGACTAGAAATACATTTTCACAGCCATGTTGCTTTGCAAATGCTGCCGTGATTTCATCTTTTGCCGGAATCTTTGTCCATTCGATATCAAGTGTTGCCCCGTCATTTAATCCTATTTCCAGTACTCCTGCATCTTCCCAGATCTCTACCTCATAATCGTCTGTCAGTACCTCATAAATGCTGCGCACCGTCACATTTGCAGGTGCAAAATATAACCATTCTCCCAGTGCAGTGCTCTTTTCTTTTTTAATTTTCTCCGGTTTACTCTGCCGTTTCATCGGATTTCCCTCCGTTTCCTGCTCTACGCTTTAGTATAGCATAATCTGACATTTTTTCTACTTATATTTCCATCTTTTTCTTATATAATGACATGTATACAGTATATGAAAACATACAGGAGGCACACAGTATGGAAGCATCAAATGTTTATTTCACATCTTTTAAGGCAACGGAGCATGAGAATCTGCTCCAGAAACTGCATTGTCTTATGAAAACTGCGGGGTTTGAGACGATCGATTTTACCGACAAATACGCTGCGATCAAAATCCATTTTGAATGGAAGAGCTGCATTGCGCATGCTGTTAAGATTGGACTTGGAAGTGATCAATATAAGCTGATTACGATTTAGTTAGGAATTTTTGTAGATTCGTGGACAAAAGGCGGTCACAGCCGTTAGGCTGTGACCACCTTTTTCTATTTACTGCAGATGCCTATGCTTCTGCTTCTTTCGCATTATCTAATGCGATCAGTTTGGAGATGATCTCCTCGCAGATCTGGGTGACGTTTTTTCCATCTGTGGCAACGGTGATGTCCGCGACTGCTTCATAACGGTCTTTTCGTTTATCCATAAGACAGCTGATGAATTCAACGTTCATGTTATTGTTTAAGATCGGGCGCTCGTCGCTGTCTTTGACACGCTCGTAGATAGTTTCCGGTTTTGCTGTGAGTAATACGACACGTCCATTCTTTTTCATGTGATCGGTGTTTTCTTCTCTCATGACGACACCACCACCACAGGAAACGATCGTCTGTTTTCTTTTCTGCAGCTCGATTAAGGTGTTGCTCTCTAAGTTACGGAAGTATGCCTCACCGTATTCGTCAAAGATCTCAGAAATGGACATGCCCTGTTTTTCTACGATCATCTGGTCCATCTCCACGCGGTCCATCTCAAGTTTATCTTTCAGTTCTCCGGCGATCGTACTCTTTCCGGCTCCCATGAATCCAATCAGGAAGATGTTGTAGTCAAACAGACTCTTTGCCTGGATACGGCGGCTGTTTTTCATGATATATTTGAAAATATCAAGGATCTCTTCCTCGAACTCATTGTCACCGAGTTTGTTCTTTAATGCGTCGGTCTGTTTCTTCTCCTGTTCCGGCTGTAAGATTGGAATACCGGTTGCTTTCTTATAAGAAATAATTTCCTGTATATATGACATTCGAACTGCAAGCTGTTCGATGATGATATCATCACATTCTCCAATTTTCTCACGGATCGCTTCTATCTTATCCATTATAATCCTCCTTGTTTTGCGGAGCAAAATGCGACTGCCACTGCAGGAGCAGAGGATTTTCCTCCTGGTTTTCCTCCCTGTTTTATAAAAAGCATTATAACAAGATGTGACACATTCCGCAAGCAAAATATTTTAGTACTTTAAAGTATTTATGTTTTAAAGTGTATAATATCATTTCCGACATGTTTTCTACTCGATCACACCTTTCATATCGCCAAGATATGCATCGACCAGATCCTCTGATACATTTTTTTCAATTGACTCATATACCGGCTTGCAGAGTTCTCTGATCTGTTCATACATTTCATCACTCAATGAAATAATCTGTGTACCGCTTTCCTCGATTGTCTGGATACGGGATGCGATACGCTCATCCGACTGCTCTCTCGCATATTCTTTCGCTGTCTCCGCAGCCTCTCTGATGATTTCCTGCTGCTCGCCGGTCAGTCCTTCAAAAAACTCATCACTGACGATCAGTGAGATCAGATGCGGCAGATGGTTTGTCTCCACGACATAATCCTGCTGCTCATATAATTTATTAGAAACAATGACCTCATACGGATTTTCCTGCGCATCGATGGTTCCCTGCTGCAGTCCGATATACACCTCTGAAAATGTCATCGGTGTCGGGCTGGCACCAAGCGCTTTCCAATATGCCATGTGATAGGAATTTTCCATGGTACGGATCTTCTGTCCCTTAAAATCAGAGATTGACTGCACATTGCGGTTTGTAGTCATCACACGGAATCCCTGGTCGGCATATCCTAAAAGGACATATCCGGCATCCCCGTATACCTGCTGCATCATGGAAAGGAAATCCGGGTTATCCACATGTTCCCTCACTTCGTCAATTGTTTCGAACACTGCCGGCATATCAAATACTGCAACATCCGGCATAAAAGTCACCTGCGGTGCCGTATTTTGTACCACAAACGGGATATCACCCTCTTTACAGGACTCTAACAACTCTCTGTCTCCGCCAAGTACACTGTTTGGATAAACAGAAATCAGCATCGTCCCGCCGCTCAAACGCTCCACTTCCTCTGCAAATTTTTCTGCATAGATCTGTGTGACCGTATCCTCCGGGCTTGAACTTCCAAGCGGCCACGCATAACGCTGCACTTTTGCCTGATCCTGTGTATCTTTATTCCCGCAGCCACTTGCAAAAAGTACTGCCCCTGCAAGGAAACCGCATAATATCTTTTTCTTACAATTCTTCAAGTTTTCGCCCTCCTTATTAAAGCAGACAGAGACTGATTGCCGGAATAAATGTGATCAGAAGCAGTGCAAGCATGAAATATCCGATCATCGGCATTGCCTTCTTTGCGATCTGCATCATCGGCACATTGGTAAGCGAACTTGCCACAAACAGGTTGACGCCGACCGGAGGTGTGACAAATCCAACCGCAAGGTTTACGATCACCATGACACCGAAATGGATTGGATTCATTCCGACATGTTCCACGATCGGCAGTAAGATCGGACTTAAGATCAGAATCGCCGGGGTCGTATCCATGACCATACCAACAATCAGAAGTACCACGTTGATGACAAGAAGCAGTACGATCTCATTGGAGAAATGTGTCATGATCCATGCACTGACATCCTGCGGTACCTGCATCAGCGTGAGCACACGCGAAAACGCGGTTGATGTTGCAAGGATAAATAAGATCGGTGCATAGGTTTTCATCGCCTCCACCATAATGCCCCAGATCTGTTTTACTTTAATAGATCTGTAAATGAACAGACTGACAAACAGGGAATAAAATACGGAGATGACAGCCGCCTCCGTCGGGGATGCCACACCGGTATAAATACAGCCAAGTACGATCACAGGGCTTAAGAGCGCCCAGATACTCTCTTTTAAAATGTTAAAGAATCCTTTTGCTTTGAGCTGACCCATTTTCGCCTGGATCTTCTCTCTGTCCTCACCGTGACGGCGGCAGTAATAATATGCGTAAAAGATCAGCAGTGCACTGATCATCATGCCCGGTACGATACCTGCTAAAAACAGGTCACTGACCGATTCACCGGTTGCCATCGCATACATAATAAACGGGATACTCGGCGGGATGATAACGCCAAGACCGCCCGCCACCGCAACGATCGCCGTGGAAAAATCCTTTTCATAACCAAGTTCGATCAAAAGCGGGATCGTCATACTTCCGACCGCAGCAACGGTCGCCGGTGCAGAACCTGAAATTGCTCCATAAAACAGACAGGTAATGATCACTGCACATGGTATTCCCGCTCTTTTGTTTCCAAGAAAATAAACAAATACATCAAATAATTTTTCTGAAATTTTACCGTGCGCCATAAGGATTCCCGCAAGCACGAACATCGGCACTGCAAGCAGCGGGAAACTGTCGATTCCTCCGACCATGGAACGGATGACATACCCTGCACTTGCCGTAAATGAAGCGTCAAATGCGCCCGGCAGCACAGCCACAATTCCAAGTGAAATAGAGATCGGAATTGCGATCACAAGACATATTGCAAAAATAATAAAAACAACAACTGCTGACATCTATTTCTCCTTTCCAACTGTAACACCTGATTTGTCCATATTTGCAGCATCCGCATGCTCCGGATTTTCAACGACTGCCTCCTCGATCACAGAGGCAATATCGCCCTCTTCTAACGGTTTCTTTTCTTTTCCAAATAAAATGCGCCACTCACCAAACCAGCGCTGTACGATGCGGAACGCTGTTAAAATAAAACAGAAAAACGGGGCTGACTGCACATAATACATTGGCAGACCACACGCCGGGCTGACCTGTCCGCTCTCTATCGTTGCTTTTAAATATAGAAAGGAGAAAGGGATCAGATAGACAAAAAATACAAACTCTACCGTGAGATTCGTAATCTTAAAAATCGTTTTTCCACGTTTCGGAAACATTTTGATGAACTGATCAACTTTGATTGAAATGCATTTTCTGGTACAGAGACTTACACTTAAAAATGCAGACCATATAAACAGATATCTGGTGATCTCCTCCGACCACGAAAGCGATACTCCAAGAATATATCTGGAAAATACCTGACACCCCATAATTAACGTCATAGCCGCTAACATGAGAACCATCAGGATTTCTTCAAGACTTTCGTCTATGACATGAATAAACTTTTTCATGCAGCCTTTTCTCCTTCCCTCGTATAACTTTTTTGACATACAGATTCGCTCATTTATTATTATATCCTATCAGATTTCTCTGGTTTTTTTCAAATTTGATTTCCTGTGAATTAAAAAACCGGGTGTCAAAAGACACTTCATTTGACATCCGGTTTTTGTTACTTATGAGAATTGTCTCGATACGGGACATCCTTTTCAAAAATACGCTTATTACATACTCTCATGGATCAGATTTAAAACAGTATTTAAATCTGCTGCGTTCATCTGTCCCGGTGCAGATGCTTTTCCAACTGCGCCAAAGGTCAGTGCAGAACCGAATACTTCACCACACAGACGGCTGATCAGACCGGTTCCAGCCATAGACATTGTGATGATCGGTCTGTCTGCATATTCAGATACCATCTCTTCCGTTGCTGCAAGAAGTGTTAAGACATCTCTTTTGTTCTGCGGCATTACAGCGATCTTCGGGATATCAGCATCTAATTCCTGCATTTTGCGGAGACGTCCAACGATATCATCTTTGTCCGGTGTCTTGTCAAAATCATGGTTAGAAGCGACAACTGCCACACCCGCTTCATGTGCAGCTTCGATGATCTCTTTCACATAAGAATCACCTGTGAAAGCTTCCACGTCAACTAAGTCAACCAGTCCGGTTGCTGCTGCTTTTTTGTTTAACTCTACATAAACATCCGGCTCGATTGCTTTCTCGCCACCCTCTTTTGAGGTACGGAAAGTGAACAGGATCGGTGTATTACCAAGTGCCGGGCGCAGATCTTTTAACACGTCCTCTACCTGAGCGAAATCGAACACGCCGTCAAACCAGTCAACACGCCACTCAACCATATCAACAGGGATAGAGTCAAATGTCTTTGCCTCTGCGATGATGTCGTCTTTTGTAACGCCTACGATAGGAACGATGATTTTAGGTGCGCCCGCACCGATTTCAATATCTCTAACCTTAATGGTGTTCATGATTTTTTCCTTTCTTACTTTAACTGTATGATAATTATACTCCCCAGTATAATGTAACGTATTAATCCTCTTTAGACAGCTCTACCATCTTAGTATAGCGCAGGTTTACGAATAATCCAAGTACCACGCCGATTGCTGTGAGCACGATGTTCATTACCATAACCTGTGATGGCTGCATCTTTGATGCTGCTGTAAGGATTGTGTAGTTACAAAGTGATGAAGCGATCATTACAAGCGCTGTTACTGTTCCCTTGATCTTAGGGAAGAGCATGTTGCATACAGATGTTACGATCTGTAAAAGTCCGCCTGCTCCTGCCCATCCGATGATGAATGCACCTGCGATCATGAGTGGCTTTGTCTGTCCGACTAACACTACTACCATTGTTGCAAGGCAGATTACAGGGTAAACAAGGATAAATCTGACGTCCTTGATTTTTCTTGTTAAAAGTGCAGTTACGATAAGAGCTATCATGGTTCCTGCTGAGTAGTATGACTGCATAACTGACGGATCAGCCCAGCCTACGTTCTCTTTTGCAAAGTTCTGTGCACAGTTGAGCCATAACTGGAAGGTTCCTGTACATGTAAATCCAATGATAATCATTGCGATTGACTCAACAGAAAAATGTGTGTGCTTTAAGCTTGCGATAAGTCCTTCTTTCTTTCCCTCTGCCTTTGCATCGCTATCAGGAAGCGGGAAGATCATTACTAATACTAAAAGTACAATGTAGATGATTCCACATCCGAAGAACAGTGTGTTGTATGATGTAAGTCCTGCTGCTGTTGTAGCAACTGTCATACCAAGTACGAATGGTAAAAGCATCTGTGCGATAGCGATGAAGAATTTGATTCCCATTGTCGCAACACCCGGTGCTTTGTAGATGATTTCTGATACTGCAGGGTAAATTCCTGTATCAAGGAATGAGTTTGCAATACCGCCAATGATAGCACAGATATAAGCAATCTGGTATCCACCATGTGTTCCTGCATTGAATGCAAGGGCAAGTCCGATCAGGTAGATAGCATAAGAGCCGCTTCCGATTGCTGTTGAGATACGGCGTCCGAGCTTATCTGATAAAGGTCCTGCAAACGGAAGTGCGATAAGACGTCCAAGTCCCAGGGCTGCTGAAATAGCTGTGATAGCCATAACCTGCACTCCCCATGAAGCTGCGAGAGCCTCCTTGATGACTGCCTGTCCGAGGATAGAGCAGCCCACTCCGTGTATAAAGTAGTTTAAGTAAAGGATTAATGCGCTAGGTAAATATTTTTTATTCATCAGTGTTCTCCTTAATTTCTGTCAAAATAATTCAATGTGATTTAATTTCTACGGCTGATTAATCATCATATCTGATGTTTAATACTTCCTTCATATGCTCGATTGGCATATCTTTTCCTGTCCAGAGCTTGAAGGCTGCTGCTCCCTGGAAAAGCATCATTCCAAGACCGTTCATTGTCTTGCAGCCCACCTCTTTTGCCATAGAACGCATCTTTGTCTCAAGTGGAGAGTAAGGTACGTCAATTACGATAAGCTCAGGACGGAAGAATGATTTGTCAGGTACTACAGACATTCCCTCGAGCGGCTTCATGCCAACACCTGTTCCGTTTACGAAGATGTAAGAATCAGCCATCTCTTCTCTTAACTTCTCCTTGTCATCAAGGTCGTAAAGAGTAGCCTTGCAGTCTGTCTTCTCGTTGATCTTTCTAACTGTCTCCTCAGCGTTTGCCCAGAACTTGTCATGGATGTTGAAGATTGAGATTTCCTTGACACCGTCAAGTGCTGCCTGAATCTCGATAGCTGTAGCAGCTCCGCCTGCTCCTGCGATTGTCATCTTCTTTCCGATAACATCGATGTCGTTATCCTTGAGTGCCTGCATGAAGCCGATACCGTCTGTGATGTGTCCTGTAAGTACTCCGTTCTCGTTTACTATTGTATTTACAGCTCCGCAAAGCTCTGCTGCAGGTGAAAGCTTGTCTAAGTACTGTCCTACAACTGTCTTGTTTGGCATTGATACATTAGAGCCTACAAGCTTTAATGCTCTGATTCCCTTAACCGCATCCTCAAGAGTGTTGTTATCAACCTCAAATGCCAGATAAGCGTAGTCAAGTCCAAGATATGCAAATGCCTCATTGTGCATTGCCGGTGAGCTTGAATGTCTGATTGGGTAAGCCATAAGTCCGATGAGTTCTGTGTGTCCTGTGATTCTCTCTGCCATGATTAAATCTCCTTCATTTTTAAATGTAATAATATTGATTATTCGTATTTTCTTAGCTATGTTTTCAACGATGCCCACTTCGTTAAAAACTTAACAACCTTTGATAATGATATTATAACGCATTATTTTTGGTACTTCCAATGCTTATTTTGTTATTTTTTAATAGCATTACTGTACTAATTATGTTATAATATGCACAAATTTAGGCTATAATATTTGTAATTCATAGACTATATCTATTATTTTATGGAGATTTATGCATGACACTCAACCAATTAAGTTATTTTTACCAAGCGGCAGTTCTGGAACACTTCAATCAGGCTGCCGAAAAAATGAATATCACAGAACCAAGCCTCAGCCGTTCGATAGCAGCTTTAGAGGACGAGCTTGGCGTCACTTTATTTGAAAAGAGAGGCAGGAATGTAATACTGACCAAGGCCGGGGAGATTTTTTTAGAACACGTGTCTACTATTCTGGACGATGTAAAGAGAGCCGAGAACAAAATGCACCAGATTGCAACCGACGGCGGACACATCGATATCGCCTACGTATCACCTCTTGCAAAGGTGTTTATCCCAACTATCGTGCGCTCTTTCCTCACCGAAAAGGAAAATAAAAATATCACATTCAATTTCTTTCAGGACATCACCTCTGTGAATATTGAGGGATTAAAAAAAGGCAGGTATGACATAATTTTCGGTTCATACTCGCCAGATGAAAATGGTATTGATTTTGTTCCTATTATAAAGCAGGAAATAGTTGCCATACTGCCTCCCGGCCACCCACTGACACTTAAGGATACCATGGAAGCCACTGATTTCGCTGACTATCCTGTGCTCGGCTATGCCAGACACTCAGGCCTTGGCAAGTACACCAGAAGCTTTTTCAAGAAGCATGATGTATCGCCAAACTTCATATGTGAGTCACCCGATGAGAACGGCATCGCCTCCCTCGTGGCGCAGGGCTTTGGCATTGCGCTTGTCGCAGATGTCGATGCAATTCACCGCGATGACATCTGCATACGCCACCTCGTTTCGCATGAGTCATTCTCACACACTGTATACATGGGCTACATGACAGGCAAATACCAGCTTCCGGCTATCAAGCGCTTCATAGAGTTTGTGCGGGAAAGCTGCAGCTAGGCAGTCTCCTCGATCACAAACCTGATAAATGCCTTCGCAACCGGTGATAAATATCTCTGCTTAAGCGTTGCCAGATACACCGCTCTCTCATAAGGAGGATTGTATATATCAAGCGTCTTTACAGAAAGTGACCGAAGTATTGGAATATCAGGCATCACAGCTATTCCAAAGCCCTGCGCCACGAGCCCCGCCATACTCGAATCCTCCTCCATCTCGAAGGCTACCTTCGGAAACTGTCCTATCTCCTCAAACATCTGGTCAATGACCGGACGCAGACCGCTGCCCTTCTCAAAATAAATCTGCGGATACTCTATTGTGTCCCGCAAATCCACACTGTCCTTTATGGAAAGCGGATGGTCCATGGGCACTGCAAGCACAAGCTTCTGATTCGCAATCTTCTTAAAATCTATATCCTGTTCCACATCCTTATAAGAAGAAAAAACTATGTCATATTTGTCATCCTTTAGCCCATCTATAATCTCTCCGGTTGTTCCAACCGTAAAATGAAATTCTATATCATAATCCGGGTATGCATCGAGAAATTTACGCACCAGCTTTGGCGCGAACTCACTTCCCATCGTATATATATATGCCAGATGTATGATTCCATGCCTGCTGCCATTGACCTCCTGAATACGCTGCACACCCTCATTAAGCACCTTTAATGATTCCTCAACATACGGCAGAAACATCTTCCCATATCTGGTCAGCACGACATTTCTTCCCTTTTTTTCAAACAAACGCGTGCCAAGCTCCTGCTCCAGCTGTGAGATTGCATGGCTTAAAGACGGCTGCGTAATCGACAGCATCTGTGCCGCCCTCGTATAATGTTCTTCCTGCGCCAGTACCTTGAAGTACTGCAATTGACTCAGATTCATAGTACACCCCCTGTGTATTTATATATTTATTCGCCGGATGTCCGCTTGCCCTGCGCTGCACACCGGTGGTATATGCTCGATTTATGA
>OHDC01000436.1_pt1 | contig 26253 bp, 20 predicted proteins | sample 1566851 | NCBI WGS metagenome assembly OHDC01 (sample SAMEA3879590, study PRJEB24766) | human gut metagenome | biome: human-associated habitat; feature: feces | place: USA | collected 1985/1987 | reverse complement strand
GATCTTTGCGGAGTATCTGGCAGAGTATCTACCAACAATTATGTAAAAAAGAAACGTAACCAACCCTCGTCTGGATCAATATAGATGGTTCGGACGAGGGTTGGTTTTTTATTACAGGAGATGATCATGTGATTTTGGATGACAAAACAGACGTAGGATAATAATTGAAATTTCGGGAATAGATAAAACGGATAGAACATAAAATATATCGTAATGTCTTACACACAAGACATACATGATGTCATATTGTCTTATACACAGAAGATAAACAATATTAATATGTCTTGTACGCAAGACAAAAATAACATCATTCTGTCTTGTGTACAAGACGGAATGATGTTATAATTGTCTTGCCGACAGAAAGGAGGAGCATATGAACAGAGATTATCTGAAACAGATTATGACTGACCAGAAAGACACTTATCTAAGTAATCCTGCTATTGAAAGAAATTATCCATTGGAAGATCACGTGAATTATTGTTTTGTGGGGATCAGAAGAACCGGAAAATCGTACATGATGTATCAGCAGATCAGGCATTTGCAGGAGAATGGGATTCCTCTGAGCCAGATTGTTTATGTCAATTTTGAAGATGAAAGACTTCTGGAGATGTCAGCGGACGATTTGAATGTTATTTTAGAAATTGGATTGGAAATGGCGGGAGTAGACAACAGACCGTATCTTTTTCTGGATGAAATACAGAATATAAAGGGCTGGGAAAAGTTTGTGCGCCGCATTGCAGATATGAAATACCGGACCAATATTACCGGAAGTAACAGCAAGATGTTAAGCAGTGAGATTGCTTCGACACTTGGTGGAAGATTTATGATCGTAGATATATATCCGTATTCCTTTCCGGAGTATTTATTGGCACAGGGGAAGAATAAGAATTATCTGGATATCCTTAGTACAAAGGACAGAGCAGAAGTGCTTGGCATGTACGACCAGTATGTAAAATACGGTGCATTCCCGGAATTGGTTGGGATCAGAAATAAGAGGGAGTTCTTAAACAGTATTTACCAGACGATTTATCTTGGAGATATTATAACGAGAAATAAGATAACCAATGATTTTGCAGTGCGTTTGATTTTAAAGAAAATTGCAGAATCAATTACCAAGCCGTTGTCTTTTAACCGGCTTGGAAATATTTTAAAAAGTGCCGGGGCGGCAATTGGCAAGCAGACGGTTATTAATTATGTTGGCTATATGATGGAGTCTTATATGTTGTTTACCCTGCAGAATTATGCGGCGAAACTGATTCAAAAAGAGACTTCGCCAAAGTATTATTTTATGGATACCGGACTATTGGGACTTATGCTTATGGATTGCAGCTCTGCACAGTTGGAAAATTTGGTCGCAATAGAGCTGATCAGACGTTTCGGAAGAGAAAAGGTATTCTATTTTGAAAATAATGTTGAGATTGATTTCTATATTCCAGAAGAAAAACTGGCAATTCAGGTAAGCATGCAGGTGCTTGATCAGATAGAAACAAGAGAACGGGAAATCGGTGCATTTCTGAAATTAAGAAATTTTATCGAGGGCGCAAGATGCATATTAATTACGAATAGTGAGGAAGCGGAACTTGACTGTGATGGAATCCATGTAAGTGTGGTTCCGGCATGGAAGTGGCTGCTTTAGGAAACTAAAGCAGCCTATAAATAATAATCGCGATCACAATTCCAAGTATCCCTGCAACCGTGATATCAACCGTAAATCCGAATGTCAGAACTAAAATTCCAAGATCCAACACCATCGGATTGACAAATCCAAAACTCTGGCCGTAACTAAGCCAGCTTAAAGCAGGAACGCCCGCACATAACTTTCCGATAAGACCGCCTAACACGACACCGACAAGGATCAGAAGGACTAATGCCCAGTTATTTTTTCCTAATACACCTCTGCTCATATTCCATTTCTCCTGAGTTCATTATTTTAAGTAATCACTGATACGTAAAATACTATCCATATTATAAAATAGATTCTGAAATTAAGATATATATTTTTACAAATTTATTTATGTCCCTGTCTGTAGCGGATGAATGATAGCACGGCAAAAAGCAGGATCACACCGACTGCCATTGTGAGGAATACGTTCTTTGTGAATCCGGCAACCAGATAGGCGGCCACGCAGCAGCCACCGACCGTCAGCGCGTAAGGAAGCTGTGTGGATACATGGTCTACATGGTGGCACTGCGCTCCGGCAGAGGCCATGATCGTTGTGTCGGAGATCGGCGACATGTGATCTCCGCAGACAGAACCGGCAAGGGAGGCTGCAATGCAGACAACGAGCATCGGATCTGTTTCCGGAAACATTGCGGTAACGATCGGAATTAAAATGCCAAACGTTCCCCAGGAAGTACCGGTTGCAAAAGCAAGTCCGCTTCCAACCAGAAATAATATAGCCGGGAAAAGTGAGGTTGCAGTCATATTGCCGGAGAGCATGCTGCTCACAAAGGTGCCGGCTTCTAATTTTGTACTGCAGAAACCTCCTAACGTCCAGGCAAGAACAAGGATCAGAATGGCGGAAACCATCATCTTAAATCCCTGCGGAATACACTCTGCAAATTCGCTGAATGTGATCACGCGGCGTGGCAGGTATAACAAAAACACAAACACTAATGTAATGAAGGAACCCATCACAAGCCCCATGGATGCATCGCAGTTTGCAAAAGCGTTGATGAAGCTCTCGCCCTCAAAGAATCCACCTGTATAAATCATGCAGATAATGCAGCTTGCAATCAGGAAAATGACCGGAAGAACAAGGTCGATCACCTTTCCTTTTGCGGAAATAATATTTTCTTTTACATTTTCATAATCATTTTTGCCGGAGAAAAGATCACCTTTTGCAGCATTTTCTTCAAACTTTTTCATCGGACCATAATCAAGACCGGTCACACCCATAAAAATCACCATCAGAATGGTAAGCCATGCATACAGGTTAAACGGGATTGTCTGTAAAAACAGAGAGAAACCATCTCCGTTTGTGTATCCGGTGACTGCGGCAGCCCAGCTTGAGATCGGTGCGATAATGCAGATCGGAGCTGCGGTTGCGTCAATGATATAAGCCAGTTTCGCACGGGAAATCTTCTGCTTGTCCGTGACAGGACGCATGACATTTCCAACGGTCAGACAGTTGAAATAATCGTCGACAAAAATCACGACACCGAGCGCAAATGTGGAAAGCAGTGCGCCGGATCTGGTCTTGATCTTACTGCCTGCCCATTTTCCGTAAGCGGCAGAACCGCCGGCTCTTGTCATCAATGCAACAATAATGCCAAGAAATACGAGGAAAATCAGAATGCCGACGTTCCACGAATCCCCAAGTTTTTCCATCATAACTTCAAAAATTGCCTCGATCGTTCCAACCGGACTGAAATTTGTATATAAAAGAGCTCCGGTTACGACACCGATAAATAACGACATATAAACTTCCTTTGTGATCAGCGCAAGCACAATGGCGATCACCGGCGGAAGCAGCGCCCAGACAGTACCAACAAAATCCATAATTCCTCCTTGTTTTGCATTTCTTGTTTTGCGAAGCAAAAACTCCGAAGCGTTGCCCCGGAGCCAATATTCTATAATAAGTATATATGATTTTGTGTGAAAAGGAAACAAAAATTTGCTTTAATTGATAAAAAATACAAAAGTTTAGTAAAAATATACAAAATGAAGATCTGCAATTCTACAGATCATCAGACTGTCCGCAAGGTATCGGATAGACAGATGTCATTCCGGTAGAAATCAGTTTGCTGATAAGTCTTGCCATCTCCTCCGGCGTCTCCTTTTTGCCATGAGCCAGCCATGACTCGATCAGACCGGAGCAGCCGGAAACGAGAAAATTGCTGAAATATTCATAAGTTGGCAGAAAATCAGCTGAATGATGCGCAACCATCCATTCGTGTATGTATTGGTGTTCAAACAATTTCTTGATCTTGACAGAAAAAGAAATATCGCCATTGGGACTCAGCAGTGCACAGCACAGATTAGAGTTTTGGTCAATGATCTGAAAGATTTCGACAAACAGCGGATAAGGAAAATCCGGAGTATGATCCGGGTGATAATTTTTGAAGACCTGCTCAAACTGTTCTAAAAGCTCCTGCTCGGTCTGCTCCAACATATCATAAATATCTTTGTAGTGCAGGTAAAAAGTGCCGCGGTTGATGTCAACAGACTCGCACAATTCTTTTACGGTGATATCCTTGATACTTTTTTTCAGCATAAGGGAGGTGAGTGCGTGTACAAGCAGATAGCGGGTACGCTTGATGCGGCGGTCAGTTTTTGCTTCCATATATAATGTGAGATCCTTTCATATAAAATGTGATGTTATCGTCTGGTATTTTTTTCTGGAGTTATGATTAAAAATTTATAATCCTAAAAATTTTCTGAAATAATCAACACGATGTACATAATATGTCAATTAACAAACAGTTTTGAAAAATATGTTTATTGAGTAAACCAGATGCCCTTATTATAATAATGCAGTATAAAATAATCAACACAATGTTAAGTATAGTGAAATGGATCAGCGGTAAAACAACTGCTGTTTTGCTGTGTAAGAAAAATGATTCAGATGTAACATGAAAGAGGATGAATATGGAAGAAAAACAGGAAAAAGAAAAAGGGAATTTCTGGCTTACCGTCGCTTCCTTTATTGTAAATAAGCGGAAAGCAATCGAAATTCTGTTTGTTTTGGCAATGATTTACAGTGTTCTTTCTATTAATAAGGTGCAGGTCAATCAGGATATCACATCCTATCTGCCGGCAGACAGTGAAACGAGGATCGGGCTGTCACTGATGGAGGAGCAGTTCACAACTTATGGCAGTGCCAAAGTCATGGTCTCGAATATCACCTATGCGCAGGCGGAAGATCTGGTTGACGATCTGGAAAATATTGAGGGCGTGAAGCAGATTGAATTTGATGATTCCAAGGATCATTTTACAGGTGCGGATGCGCTGTTTAGTGTGACGTTTGACGGAACGGAGGATGAACAGATCAGCAAAGATGCGCTTGAGGAAGTAAAAGAGACACTGGATGGTTATGATGTCTATGTTTCGTCCTCTGTCGGTGAGGAGGAGCGCAGTGCAGAGTCACTTTCGCAGGATATGAATATTATTCTTGTGCTGGCGGTTGTCATCATTGTTGCGGTGTTGATGCTCTCCACAAAAGCATATCTGCAGATCCCGGTATTACTGATCACATTTGGTGTGGCGGCTGTTTTAAACATGGGCACAAACTACTGGTTTGGAACGATCTCCTCTGTCACAAATTCCATTGCCGTTGTGCTTCAGCTGGCACTGGCAATCGACTATGCCATTATTTTGTGTGACCGTTTCATGGAAGAACATGAGACGCTGGATGCAGAGGAAGCGGTGAAAGTGGCACTCTCCAAGGCGATCCCGGAGATCAGCTCGTCCTCCCTTACCACGATTTCCGGCATGGTTGCGATGATGTTTATGCAGTTCCGGCTGGGCTACGATATGGGTATCATTCTGGTAAAAGCGATCATACTCAGCCTGATTTCCGTTTTCTTCCTAATGCCGGGCGTGCTTTTGATTTTTGCAAAAGGAATTGATAAAACCCATCACAAATGCTATGTACCAAAAATTACGTTTGTAGGTAAATTTGCAAATCTGACCAAATACATCATTCCGCCGGTTTTTATCGTGTTTCTGGTATTTGCATTTTGGGAATCCAATCACTGCCAGTATATATATGACACGAATTCCATTGTAAGCGCGAAAAAGAGTGAATCGAAAATTGCAAGTGAAAAAATTGAGAATACCTTTGGTGCCAGCAATCAGTTGGTTGTCATGGTTCCAAAAGGGGATTATGATTCCGAGAAAAAGGTATTGGGAAAAATTGAAAAACTGGATTATGTAAACTCGGCATTGGGACTTGCAAATGTGGCGATCAATGATGATTATATGCTGACGGATAAGCTGAACCCAAGACAGTTTGCAGAGTTGACGGATCTGGATGTAGAAGTTGTACAGATTTTGTATACAGCATATGCATACAATGAGGAGCAGTATGGTCCGGTATTTACCGGCATTGATGATTATGAGGTGCCGATCATTGATATGTTCCTGTTCCTGTATGACCAGTATCAGGAAGGATATGTGACATTAGATGCAGATCTTGACGATCAGCTTACGTCCTTATATGACACGCTGCATGATGCGCAATTACAGCTGCAGGGAGATGACTATTCCAGATTTGTATTAGATCTGTCACTTCCGGCGGAAGGGCAGGAAACCTACGATGCGATGGATGAGATCCGGGGTATTGCGGCGAAATATTTCGGAAAAGACAATGTCATTCTGGTAGGAAACTCCACGAGTGACCATGATCTGGAATCTTCCTTTGCATCGGATAATATCGTGATCAGCGTATTGACGGCACTATTTGTTATGATCATCCTGTTTTTCACGTTCCAGTCAGCGGGGCTTCCGGTGCTTCTGGTACTCACCATACAGGGAAGTATCTGGATCAACTTTGCAGTTCCGGCAATGAGAGGACAGACAATATTTTTTATTGCGTACCTGATCGTGTCTGCAATTCAGATGGGTGCAACGATCGACTATGCAATCGTTATTTCCAGCAGATACATGGATCTGAAACAGAGAATGCCGATCAAAGATGCGATTACTGAATCTTTAAATCAGGCATTTCCAACTATTTTTACTTCCGGAACGATTTTGACCTGTGCAGGATTTTTGATCGGTGAGATTGCATCCGATCCGACGGTTGCCTCCATTGGTGTGGCTTTGGGACGCGGTACGTTAATTTCCATTATTCTGGTTCTTTTTGTGCTGCCGCAGATTCTGCTGTTTGGTGATTTTATCATTGAGAAGACAGCCCTTGCCATGAATATTTCACGTCCGCAGAAGGAGGTTGCCGGAAGAGTGAGGGTGACCGGACATGTAAAAGGTTATGTACAGGGAGAGATTGATGCAGATGTTTCCGGTGTATTCCAGGGACAGATGAAAGTGTCGTTAGATTCGCACATACCGGGCAGACATGGAGAAGTCACACATGACGATACACAAAATCCAATGCTGCCGGGAATGACGCAGGATGAAAATGTGGCTGCAGAATCAGAGACAGCCGCAAAGGAAGAGCAGGAGGAGAAAAAGTCATGAAAAAGATGAGAATGAAAGTACTTGCCCTGTGTTTTTCCATGACACTGACCGTTTCTGCTCTGGCAGGAAACGGACGGTTGACCATACAGGCTGCCACCTCACAGGAAAGCAGTGGTACAAAAGAAACCACAGAAAAAGACAGCACAACCAGTGCGGATACGGCAGAAAATAAAAATCAGATCATCGAAATTGCCGATGAAAAGGCATTTGAAGAGTTTTTACAGAACTGTCAGTATGACAGCTGGAGTGTTGGAAAAACGGTAAAACTTACCCATAATATTGATCTTTCGAAGGTTGATTTCAATGGTGTTGCATATTTCTCTGGGGATTTTGAGGGCGGCGGTCACACGATCAGTAATGTGGAGCTGCAGGTAAAAGGCTCTGATCACGGATTTTTCCGTTATCTGGGTAAAAGTGCAGTTGTGAATGATCTGAAAATCTCCGGTAAGATCACTTCAGAGGGAAGCTGTAAAAATATTGGCGGAATTGCCGGCGTGAACTATGGTACGATCGGGAACTGTTCCTTTGAAGGAACGGTCAATGGAAAAACAGCAGTCGGAGCGATCGCAGGGATCAACAAACCGACCGGAAAAATTGTAAACTGCAGGAGCAATGCAGCAGTGACAGCCACCAATCAGACCGGAGGAATCGTTGGAAATAACGAAGGACTTGTGTCAGAGTGTACATCGGAGTGCAGCATCAATACAGATGAGCTGAAAACCACGATGGATATTGGAGGCGTTGACATTGGTACATTAAATCTCACAGGGCGTGTAATAGACCGGAATGATATTGGCGGAATTGTGGGTGTTTCGACTGGAATTGTCAGTGAATGCATCAATCAGGGAAAAATCGGTTTTGCACACACGGGTTATAACGTGGGTGGAATTGCCGGACGCCAGAGTGGAAAAGTCATCGACTGCCACAATGAAGGGGAAATCTACGGACGAAAAGATGTAGGAGGAATTGTCGGTCAGGCGGAGCCGTATATAGAATCGGAGTATCTGGATGATAAGGTAAATCAGGTGCAGGATTCGGTCAGTTCCATCAACACGACCTTAAGCAACATTGCTTCGACCATGAGTGATACCTCCACAGCAGCAAAGACCTATGTGGACAATCTGTCGGAGCAGTACGATAATTCTTCGAAAACTTTGTCGGAATCTCTGGGTTCCCTCTCAGATTCCATCGGGGAATCAAACCCGGAAGCGCAGCAGTACATGAATAATATTCATAATTCTCTGGATAAAATAGATAGTATCCAGGGAAACAATCATATTTTAAACAAAGAACAGGCAGAGGCGGTTTCAAAAGAATGGCAGAATATCAACAGTAATCTGTCCAACATTCGTGGAACAATCTCCGATTCCAATAAAACGGCAGAAGATTTTGTGGATGATATTTCCAATCAGATAAAAGAAAAAGATACGAACGGCGATATTGATAAGCTGACGAACACAGTGGATGATGGAATCCAGTCTGTCACAAATGATGTGCAGAAGATCAGTAAGCAGATCAAAAGCATTCAGAATACGGTTGGAGATACGCTTTCTGTGGTGACAGGAGATGAGGAGTATATGGAAGATATCTCGTCCGCAGCCAGTGCAAAAGATACAGATGGTGTTGTTTCGGGAAGTGTAAACCGCGGAACGGTCAATGGCGATCTCAATGTGGGTGGAATTGTCGGAACGATGAACATTGAATATGATCTCGATCCGGAGTTTGATCCTGATCTTACAGATTCTACGGACATTACACTCCGTTCTACCGTGAATAATGTTGTCATCCGCTGTAGCAACTATGGGGAAGTGACTTCAAAGAAAAACAGTGTCGGTGGTATTACCGGATTAGAAGAACTTGGTCTGGTCTATGGAAGTGAAAGTTATGGCTCTGTGAAATCTGATACCGGGGATTATGCCGGAGGCATTGCAGGAAACAGTGTCAGTGCAATCTCCAACAGTTACAGTCTCTGTAATGTAAATGCAAAGGATTATGTCGGAGGCATTGTCGGAAGCGGATATACCGTGAAAAACTGTGTTTCTGCATCTACGATCACAAGTGATGGGGAAGGCCTGGGAAGCATCGCAGGAACTGTGTCTGAAGAGGGCGAGGTAAAAGGTAACATTTTTGTGGGCGATGACCTTGATGGAATTGACAACATCAACTATGCGGGGATTGCAGATGAAAAAAGTTATGAAGAGGTCATGAAACTTGAGAATATTCCGGAAGGATTCCATAAAGTGAAGATAACTTTCAGGGCAGAAGATAATGTGGATATTGTAAAGACAATCGTATATAATGGAAGCTTCAGTGAATCTGATCTTCCACAGATTCCGGAAAAAGATGGTTACTATGCAGTCTGGCCGGAGGATCTGGTTGGAAAACCAATGACGGAAAATAAAACGGTGGAGGCAGAGTACAGCCGTTGGATAGAGAGTATCGTGGGAACGGAAGTGATAAACGACGCAAAAACAGAAGATACAGCTAGTGAAAGTTCCGATACAGAAAATGAAAAAGCAGTTTTCCTTCTGGAAGGGAAATTCTATGATGACACTTCCATCCAGATGGCAAAGTGTGACACAGATTTGCCGGACGGAGATGTCGTGTATGCTTACAACTGGAGTCTTGAACACCTGCATGACAAAATGTATGATACAGTAAAAGCACATTTTTATGTGCCGGACACTTCAGGAAAAAATGAGATCTGGTACAGAGAAACAGGCAGTGATGCATGGACATTGGCAGAAACCACAGAGGACGGCAGTTACCTTGTGGCAGACATTCCATACGAGGCGGCGTTTGCACTGGTATATACGGCGGCAGATCACACCTTGTATTATGCCGGCGGCGGTGCAGCGGTTGTATTGCTTTTGATCGTACTGATCATAAGAAAACGCCGGAAGCGTGCACAGAAAAAATAAAATGATTTGATAACACAGAGAGGCAGTTATGATATTTGAGACACATGCACATTATGATGATGAAAGTTTTAACGATGACCGTGAAGCATTGATCCGTTCCCTGCCGGAAAAAGGGATCGGCAGGATCATCAATGTCGGGGCTTCGATAGAGACAACAAAGACAACTCTGGAACTTGCTGCAAAATATGATTACATTTATGCAGCGGTGGGCGTACATCCAAGTGACATCAGCGGGTTGAATGAAGAGACATTTGCCTGGTTAAAAGAGCAGGCATCTCTTCCAAAGACTGTTGCGATCGGTGAGATCGGACTGGATTATTATTGGGATAAAGAGCCGGAGGTGCAGAACGCACAGCGTTACTGGTTCAGACGGCAGATGGAACTTGCCAGGGAAACCAACCTTCCGGTGATCATCCATTCCAGAGATGCAGCAGCCGATACTATGGAAGTGATGAAAGCGGTTCACGCAGAGGAGATACCGGGTGTCATCCATTGCTATTCCTACTCCAGAGAGATGGCACAGGAATTTATCAAAATGGGTTACTACATCGGTGTCGGTGGCGTCGTCACATTCAAAAACGCAAAAAAACTGAAAGAGACAGTGGAAGCAATCCCATTGGAGCGCATTTTACTTGAGACGGACTGTCCTTACATGACACCGGAACCGCACCGCGGCACGAGAAATGATTCTTCCAATATTCCGTTTGTGATCGCAAAAATCGCAGAATTAAAAGGAATCACAGCGGAGGAGGTCGAGCGTGTGACGGAGGAGAATGCGGTAAGGTTATTCACAAAAGTGTCTTAATTCCACAGCATCCTTCCAGAACCGTTTCGGAATATTCTGTGCCTGTAATTCGGGGTTGGTGCGTGCTTCAATCGCAATACTGTCGAAAAAGGCCAGCCACAGTTTCTGGAATCTTGCTTCATTTTCAGAATAGTTCTGAAGAAGTTCGGTATTGATGTCCGAAGCATCTACAAGCATATAATTCTTTCCGGCGCGGTGGACTGCCGCAAGCTGGTGGGTTTCATCGTAAATCATAAAATTTTCCTGCGGAAAACGATCCGTAAAATGCTCTGCTAAAATTGGCAGGGCATTATTTTTGGGATGGATCGTGGAAAACAGAATACCGTTCTGCAGTTCCGAAAAGCGCAGAAAACCTTTCAGGTGGTGGGCTTCGGAGACTGTGGCTCTGGACAATTCAAAGACACGGTAAATATAAGGATTACTCAGTGAATCCAATACACGGGCACCCTTTGGTGAATAAAGTGCGGCAACGATCGTCTGATACACGGCGTTCGCTTTGTCCATCTTCTTCTTGCCGGAAAGATCAATGGATAAAATAGCAGTAAGGATTGTCTCGTAAAAATCGTGTCCAAGCTTCCGGTTTAGCGTAGAAACAACTTTTCCGGCTTTTTCAGAGGATGGTGCGACGGTGTGGTAGTCGCAAAACAGCTCGTAATTATCCGGCTGGCCGGACACCAGATAAATATCAGCGTGGGAGCATCTTTCCTGAATCTTTAATTCCCAGGCATCGTATACGCCGGTCAATATTCCGTTTGGTGTGTTTTCACAGATAAATACATGCATAATGTCTCCTGTCTTGAGAAAAATATTCAGGGAAATAAAAGTTTTACATTTATCTACGACAGCGGAAGCGGCTCCGTGGATAAGCCGGTATCGAACAGGCTCAATTGTTGATAACCGCTCTCACGGATCTCACGTGGTATCTGTGTCTTATCGCCCATCAGATTGCGGCAGATATAATCTTCTTCCAGCTTCGTGCGGTACATCATCCTGCCGGAGCAGGTGATAAAATAAAGAGCGCGTTTCAACACAACACCTATCTTCTTGAGATCAGCAAAATCGAGGGTGCTGTGGCGTCTTGCTTTTACAATGCGGCTGGCAGACTTATAGCCAATACCCGGGACACGGAGCAGTGTATCATAGTCTGCACGGTTGATCTCGACCGGAAAATATTCCAGATGCCGGATCGCCCAGTCACACTTGGGGTCGAGAAAAATGTTAAAGTCCGGCCGCTCCGGACTTAAAAGCTCGTCGGCTTTAAATTTATAATAGCGGAGCAGCCAGTCTGCCTGATACAGACGATGTTCCCGCAGGAGCGGCGGACCGCCGGGCAGTGCAGGAAGATTGCTGTTGTGGGTGACATTCACAAAGGCAGAATAGAACACTCTCTTTAAATCAAATTTCTGATACAGATTTTCGGCAATGCTCACAATCTGGTAATCGTTTTCCGGGGTTGCGCCGATGATCATCTGTGTGCTCTGTCCTGCGGGTACGAAATTCGGGGCATGCCGGTAAAGAGCAACTTCATTCTTATTTTCCGTAATACCGTTCTGAACCATGCGCATTGGCTTCAGGATGGTATTTCTCGACTTGCAGGGCGCAAGCTTTTTCAGGCTGTCTGCGGTAGGCAGTTCCAGATTGATACTCATACGGTCAGCCAGAAAACCGGTTTTTTCAATCAGGATAGGATCAGCGCCGGGAATCGCTTTCACATGGATGTAACCGTTAAAATGGTGCGCTGTGCGCAATTTATAAAGGGTCTGGTATAAAAGTTCCATCGTATAGTTGGGGCTTACCATAATGCCGGAACTTAAAAAAAGACCTTCAATATAATTCCGCCGGTAAAATTCCATCGTCAGTTCGCAGACTTCCTCCGGGGTAAAGGCAGCCCGCCGGACATCGGAGTTACAATTATTCTGGCAGTAAGAGCAGTTAAAAATACATTCGTTTGTAAATAAAATCTTGAGAAGGGAAACACACCGCCCATCTGCGGAAAAAGTATGACAGATCCCACAGGAAATGGAGTTGCCAAGGCCGATGCCGTCACCACCGCGGTCCACACCGCTTGACGTGCAGGCGACATCGTATTTTGCAGCGTCTGAGAGAATCGTAAGTTTTTCCATCAGTGACATATTTTGCTGGATTTTCATCTGGATGTGATCTCCTCCAATCAAAGAATAGAATAGAACATATGTTCGATAAAATGAGAATACCACATTCGGAAAAAGAATGCAAGAGAAAAAGACTGCCAATTTCTGGATCCAATTTTTGGACAAAAAATTCTCTCATAATCCTGATTCCCTAGTTTTTCAGAATTATGAGAGGATGTGTCTTATGAATGGAGTTGTATTTCTTCATATTTAGCTGCAACACGTTTGCCACTGAATGCAATCCCAAAAAGTCCAATTTTTTTGATACCATGATATTCCATGTCGGTAGAATATTTTTTGCTTTGGATCTGTTGTATCGCACTTGACGCAGAATTAGCAAGTTCGGTATCTGAAAGGTTTTTTCCGGCTTTAAATTCAATAATATAGCCCAATTGGGATTTATCTTTTGGCTCAAGCTGTATATCAAAACGCCCTTCGCCGGATTCTCTGTTGGAAGAGATATAATATCTGTCTGAGAGTATTGCCAACATTCCGAAAACAGTTCCGTGATAAAAATTTTCGTTTGTAGTGTCAAAAGTACTGGCAGACTGCAAGAGATATTTTTGCAAGGTGTCAGTGAAAAGAGTAGTATCACCTGTTCGAAGAGCAAGTTCGAAATCTCGGAGCAGGGAGCCGTTAAACAAGGTATTATAATTATCCAAAATCTCTTTCTGGAAAACACTTTTTATCTCTCGGTTAGGCAGTTTAAGAGAACAAATCGGGTTGTCATTAAATTCACTGATCACATTTGTGGCACGCAGATATCCGGCGACAAGCAGAAAGCTGTAGATTGTGTCAGAATCAGCATTTACCTCCGGGTAAATAATATCCGTATTAATAATGGATTGCACTTCTTTTCCCTGCAGTAAAAGTGAGAGACTTTCGTACACTTCTTTGTCGGAACTGCGGATGAGTTCACCAATAATTTCATTGCCGCTTGTTCGGGACCAGAAAGCCTTTGGTTTACAGTTATTGTTAAAATAATTAATCACAGACCACGGATTATATATTTCTGTATTTCCGAAGAGATAACCGTCATACCATTCTTTAATTTCTGAAAGTTTTTCTGCCATTCCATAGTAAGCTGCCATATTTGATATATCGTTTACGGTAAAACCGAAATACTCTGAGTACTTGTCATCCAAAATCGTGTTTACAACAAGATTATTTAAACCACTGAATAAACTTTCTTTTGCAATGCGGAGTATTCCAGTCAAAATGCCAAATTCCAGATTCTCATTGTCTTTTAAAGCGGAGGAGAAAAGATTCCGCATAAAACCGACAACTTCATTATAATAATGATATAAGTGTCCTTGCTGGATTGGCGTGTCGTACTCATCAATAATAATAATAACTTTCTGGTTATAATGTGTGGCAAGTAAAGAAGAAAGTTTGCCAAGAGCAAACTGATAATCGGTAGAATCAGCGACATCATTTATGAGATTGTGAATGTATTTTTTGTCGTATTCATTAATTGCTTTGCTTGATAAAAGTTCTATATGGCGAAGAAATTCTTCTTTTAAGGTAAAACACAGACTGCGGTACATATCAGTCCAGTTAGTCTGATGTGCATCTTTAAAAGACAGAAAAATGACCGGATAAGTCCCCTGAAGCTGCTTGTAAGCATCTCCGCAATTCCAGATTTTTTTATCTGAAAAATATATGGATGTATCTGTGGATGTTTTTTCAAAATAGGTTCGGATCATGTCCATGGTAAGTGTTTTCCCAAAACGGCGCGGTCTTGTGAAAAGATAAACCTTGCTGTGGTCGTCAATTATATCTTTTATGAGAAGCGTTTTGTCGACATAATAGCATTCTTTGGAAACTTCTTTATATGAAGTGATTCCAACCGGACATGGGAGTAATCTGCCGGACAAAGGTGGGGTTTGTTTGTTTCGAAGGATTTCCGGTTTTGTTGTATCAGAAGGGATCAACCAGTATCTTCCTTCTTTGTATGCACCGTTAATAAAACCGGCAGTGCAGAGCTGATTTACCCTCCGGGGAGTAATTCCCCAAAGCTGGGCAATATCTTTTGCCTTCAAAAATTTTTTATCCATTATAATCCCTCCATTGCATATGCAATCATTCTATATTTCCTATAATATGATATTTTCGGGAAATTAACAAGAAATAAAAATATAATTTCCTGAAAACGGGAAATTAATGAGAAATAAAAACATAATTTCCCGAAAAAGGGAAATACAAGAACTAAACAGCCCGTGCAACACTGCTAAATTATAAATGCTGCGTCGTTTATTAGAAGAACTACTATAAAACCTCTGATTTTTCAAAAATTAGTTCTTTTTATAACACTTTATGTAACGCCCTGAATGTTATAGTTAGTATAACAAAAAGGATAAATATGTTTTTTTGCAGCCTTGGCAAAAGTGCAGCGAGATAAACATTAAAATGGAAGGAAGAGGTTTATACAGATGAAAAAGGAAATGATGGAAAACGCTACAGGCGTAAAATTAACCAAAAAAGCCAGCAAAAACGTGATCAGATCATTATCGGTCGGACTGGCAGCAATGATGGCATTATCTACTCCGATTGCAGCATTTGCTGAGGATGCAGATGGACAGAATAGCAGTGAAACAACACCGGAAGAGAGTACAACAACTGTAACAACACAGAAATCTGCAGCGGAACAGGTGGGAGAAGTTCAGAAAGCCGCTGAAGAAACGAGCAAAACAACAGAAGCAGCAAAGGATGCGGTAAATGCAGCAGTTGATACAACAATTGCGGATGACAGTGGCGCAGACCAGACAACAAAAGATGCAGCAGGCGTATTGGATGCTACCGCAAACGGAACATTCGAAGGCGGTACAGATGTGAATGTGGCAGAAGAAATAGTTGACAAAACAATGGATCGCATAAAAGATGCGTCAGATGCCGCAGCAGATACCGACGCAGCTCTTGATAAGGTAGATAAAAAAGCAGATGAGGCAAATACAATTGCGGATGATGCAAAGAAAGAGCAGCAGGAAGCACAAGACGCATTTGATAAAGCACAAGCCGGAATTGATTCTGCAACAGACATTGAGGAGGCGAAGAATGCTTACAATCAGGCAGCTGGTATTGTAGGCGATGCACAGAAAGCGTATGAGACTGCCAAAGCAGCTTATGACAGCAAAGTAGCCGAATACAATACAGCGTTAGACGAGCTTAAGGCGGCACAGGCAGCTTATGATACAGCAGTTGCCGAAGCAAGTACCGAGGCAGCGGCAGCCGCAGCAAATCTTGCAGCAGTTCAGGAGAAAGCGAAGGCTCTTCAGGAGGCAGCAGAGGAAGCAAAAACAGCAATTCCGGAGCTTACCGATGCACAGAAAGCAGCACTTGAGATCATCGCTCTGGAAAAAGAACGTGCAGGGGATACCTCCACAAACTGGAGAAAAGAAGATGAGCTGTTCAAAGTGATCCTTAAGAATTACTACATTCCGGAACTTGCCAAGGGAGAACTTGTTGATTGCAAGTGGACCTGGAATCGGAATGATAACAAAAACTATTGTGAGGTGACTTACAAAGATGTGGCAGGTGACACACAAACCGTATATCTGAACTACAAGCTCAACGATACCCGCGATGATCTTGTTATTTTCGAGAAGGCAGAAGAAGTGGTTTCCTATGATGTGAAGGGCACAGACGGAAGCCTTGCATTCAATATCAATGCAGAGAACTTCCCGGCAGATAAGCTTCAGAATGATCAGGATACCGCAGTTTATGAGAATAACGGAGTGGTATACACAATCGTAAATATAGGTGGACAGTTCTATGTGGTCGACTCAGCTTCTAAGGACGTTGAGGTGAACGATAACTATAACAGTGAACAATATGAAACTTCCGGTGAGAAAAAGACCACCTACTCAGTGGATGAAAATGGAAAACTGGTCAAAACGGTAAAACAAAACGTTTCCGAGATTACATACACGGAAACTAAATTATCTTCTGATAAGACATATGACAATGTCGAGGCAGCAGAAAAGGATCTGGCCGATAAAAAAGCAGCATTGAAAGACGGAGATAAAGATGTCGAGACGTCCATGAGCGCAACAGCGACTGCAGATGTGACCGTAAGCCAGAAAACTACATTTACGACAACTATTGATTTATCGAAAATTGTTGTTGAAATGAAAAAAATCAATAATGATAACGATAAATACGAGAAGAAAAATGCCGAGATTGCAGCAAAGGAACTTTTTGCTAAATTCACCAACAAAGAGGCGTTAGAGAACCTGCTTGGCGGCGATTATAAGATCGAAAGTATTAATACAGATAATGCAAAAGTGAATGCTGTAGATAAGTACAAAAATACTTCCGGCAGATGGGTAGACTGGGGTGCAGATTCTGCTGCTTATAAAAACGTATTTTCAGGCACGATCGTTATTACTTATTCGCAGACAGTGACTGCAAAAGCAAACGCTGTGGAATCCAAGACAAATGCTGTAAATGCAGCAGACAATACGAATCTGGAAGCGTTAAAGGATCAGGCATATGATGCTGCAAAAGCAGATGCAGAAAAACTTCTTGGAGATGCAGTTTCCCAGAATAAGAAGATTAAAGACAACCTGAAAACGGGAGAACTGCATATTAACGGTTATGAAGGCTGGAATGGAAAACATAACTCCAACGTAGCAATCAAAATCCATTATGCCGATGACACATTCACAGAGGGAGAGAAGACAACGGATCAGGCAGTTGTTGACGAGAAGAACAGCTCCACAACCTTATCCGTTTCCTACACCGGAACTTATCAGCAGAAAAATTCCAAAGATCTTGGTGCGCAGACCGTGGAAACACAGAAATACAATCAGACTGCCAAGGCAGAGGAAAAAACAGCTTATACAAGCAACAAATATTATGATGAATATAAGAAAACAGGAGAAATCAATGAAGGAATCTGGCTCACCGGAAAAGATGATAATCGTTTCCCGGGACATGAAAGCTTAAAGAGCTTCTATGATTTCAAAGATGCAGCATTAAAAGCGGAGGCTGAAAGAGCAGAGAAAGTAGCAAAAGCGGATGCGATCATTGACGCAGCAAAGAATGCGGTGGAAAAAGTTGATAAAGCAAAAGCAGATGCGGACAGCTTAAAGGATAAGCTTACAGCACTTCTTGCAAGCCAGAACTACACAGCAGATCAGGTAAAAGAGTTAGAGGGACAGATCAGCGCGGCAGAGATAAAATTAAAAGAGGCAGAGGACATGGCAAAAGACCTGACAGATAAGTTAGGAATTGCAGGAGAAACACTGGCTGATAAGATCGCAGAACTCACCCCTGCACCGGCTCCGGGCGAAGGCGGTTCCACAACGACACCGGGCGGCACAACTAGCCCATCCGGCACTGAGACCACACCGGGCGGCGCAGCCACAACACCTGCAGGCACTGTAACTACAGCAGCGGCTCCGGCAAGTGCAGTCACAACCGTTACAACAGCCACAGCAGCTGCAACACCGGTTGAGATCGCAGAGACACCGGTAGCGCTTGCAGCAGCTGCAACACCGGCGGCAGCAACGAGAACAGCAGCGGTTGCAAATGCAAATGCCGCAGCTGATACAGATGCGGACGCTGACACAGATGTGACAATTGCGGACGAGGAGACACCTCTTGCAGCGAACGGAGCACAGGAGAGCTCGACAATTGCCGATGAAGAAACTCCACTTGCAGCAGAGGCTGGCGCAGTGGAAAACAAACAGCAGGAGAAAATGTCCTGGTGGTGGTTACTCATCATTGCACTTCTTGGTGTAACCGGCGAGGAAATGTACCGCAGAAATAAAAAGAAAAAAGCAGAAGCAGCTCAGAAAGATGAAAAATAAATTTTAACAGGAAGGCGCATCCAAAAGGTGCGCCTTTTCTAAAACATCCATTGCAAAAAAATAAAATACGGAGTATTCTGAAAACAGGAAAAATATGATCCGTAATTTGTATACAAGGAAACAAAATCTATGAAAAAAAAGAAAACACTCATAATCTGCATGATTCTTGGCATAATGCTCCTGACTTCCTGCGGAAAAACAGATCATCAGGATCAGGCGCCAGTCGCCACGGAGCAGACATCCGGAGACAGCCGGCAAACGACAGAAGAACCTGCGGAAACCGTCGGCGGATCGGAAGAGTCAACGGAAGCAGCCGGGACAGCCCAAGCGGCAGCAGAAGCCGTGGAAAGCACAGAATCTTCTGAATATGCAGAACGTAAAAGCATCATCATCACAGCCACAAACGAGTGCGGCATCGACATTGGGATGTTTTCTGTGATCGATCCGATCAGCGGCGAACAATACAATATCAGTGCGATCGCAGATGGACAGTCTGTTTCCATGCCGGTAGAGTGGCCGGTGGAGATCACAGATTTTCAGTGGGCACTTTATAATCAGAACGGCGAACTCTGCGTTGAGGCGACCACGGATATCAGCCAGGCGGAGAGCGGAGTGACATTGCTTCTCACCGGAGACGGAAATCTGGATGATGTACAGGAGATCTTTGAATAATGCAGACAATCTGATACAGACAATTCTGCCTGTACAGGGCAGTCAGGACAGAAATGATAAAAACAGGGGGTACTCATGGAAGAAAGAAGAGAAATATCGAGGGTAGAATACAGGACAAATGGTGTTGTCGTAATCTGCGATACACAGGAAAAAATTTACGTGGACGTGAAAGACATCAGTCCGTTAGGCATGGGAATCTGTGTGCCGGAGGGGCATGAAGGCCTTCTCGGAAAACAGGTGATCATTGTGGCAGAAACACTGATCATGTATGCGGAGGTTTCCCGCGAAGAAAAGCAGGAAGACGGCTCCACATTCATTGGTGTGCATGCGATAAAATTCACAGATGACGTTCTGCAGTATCTGTTTTCACACATTGGCTGATGAAACTAATCTTCTAAGCTCGCAGTTACCGAGCAGCTGATCCCAAAAATGCTCAAGAGGAATCTCTTCATACTGGCAGATCAGGCTGCAGTCTAAGGCTCCATGGGCGACGATCAGTACATTTTTTCCGGAAACAACTTCCGGCGTTAAAACATCGTGGATAAAAGAGCCGCTGCGGGCATACAAATGCTCAAGACTTTCCGCACCATCTACAGCATGATAATGGACAGGATCATGGAACAACGTGTATACCGGACATTCCGGTTTCTGTGTGACATGTTCTGTTCCTTCATACATGCCAAATCCCATCTCGCGGAGGCGGTCGTCCGTCAGGATCGGCGTGCCGCTCCCTTCCAGAAAAATTTCAGCAGTCTCCTGCGCACGCTGCAAGGGCGAACAATAGCAGATATCAAATCGCAGATCCCCATACTTTTTCCGCGCGTCTCTCGCCATCTGGCGGCCTTCTTCATTTAAAGGAATATCTTCGCTTCCCTGCAGGCGGTGGACTGCATTCCAGTCAGTTTTTCCGTGTCTCATGATATATAACATAATAAACAATATCCTTTCCTATTTATAATAGTAAAAAACATAAACGCATTGCGGGCTCAATTTCCGGTGCGATTGAATTATATCCTATATTTTGCTAAAATGAAACCCTGATCAGATAACAACAGCGGCACAAAGCAGGAAATTGCATGACAGCTATTAATTTTACAGGAAAACTACCGATATATGATTTAGAAAAATAAGCGTTCCGGCATTTGTAGAGATCCGGACCGCAACCATGGAAGAACACAAGCTTATGCACACGGAGGTGTAGAACAATGGCAATAGAGGCTATGAAAGGGGCAGGGATGTCCTACGCGGGAAGTTCATCCGCATCAGATGTAAAAGCAGAGAGTCAGGCAAAAGTGGAAACTGCATCCAACGCAGCAGCTTCTGACGATCTCATGAAGAAAACCATTCAGATCGACACGAAAGAGACTGACAAAAACGGCAAAGACGGAAACCGGGACGACAGTCAGGCAAAGCAGACGATCTCCGAGAATTCCCAGATCAGGAAAGCAGTTGACGAGATCAATAAAAAGGCGCACAATTCCGAGGCAGTCTTCGGAATCCATGATGCAACCAACCGTGTCACTATCAAGATCGTTGACAAAGACACGAAGAAAGTCCTGAAAGAATATCCGCCGGAGAAAACTCTGGACATGATCGCAAAAGTCTGGGAGATGGCAGGATTATTAGTGGATAAGAAACTGTAGATCACTGTCCAAAAGACAGGAGCAGCAATAGACAAGTGACAGATGAAAACAGAAAACGATATAAACAAGTTACAAAACTGAAAGGAGCAGGATTATGCCAATCAGAATCACAGGTTTGAACTCAGGATTAGATACCGAGTCCATTATCTCAGCGCTTGTATCTTCTTATAGTTACAAGACGAGCAAGTATAAAAAAGCACAGACAAAATTATCATGGAAGCAGGAGGCATGGAGTACCTTAAACTCTAAGGTGTACAGTTTCTACAACAATGTTGGTAAATTAAAAATGTCATCTGCCTACAATATGCGTACGGCAAGCGTATCCGACAGCACAAAAGCGAAAGTGAGTGCAGCAAGCGGTGCGACCAACGGCGTACAGTCTCTGGAGGTCTTAGAGGTTGCCAAAAGTGATTATCTGACCGGCGGAAAGATTTCGATCAAAGATGCATCCGGTGCGGAAGATAAGACAAAAACTGTTTCATCAGCGTCCACTTTAAGCGAACTGGGATATACCGGAACCGGTACGATCGAAGTTACCAATAAAGAAACCGGAAAGACAACAAGCATCAGCGTGACCGGTGACACAAAGATCAGCGACTTTGTGAAATCCCTGTCAGACGCAGGTGTGAAAGCCAGCTTTGATGAGAAAAACGGCAGATTATTTGTAAGTTCAGCAAAGACCGGTACAGAAAACGGTTTTGAACTGAAATCAAAGAATGCAGACAGCGATAAGGCGTTGCTGGCATTGGGACTGGCAATGACATCTACCGTATCAGATACCGGCGCAAAAGTGAATGACGATAACAACTGGTCGGCGGCATCGGATGCGAAGATCAAACTGAATGGTGCAGAATACACTTCATCTACCAACGAGTTCGCTGTAAATGGTCTTTCTGTCACAGCACTTGCCAAGACGAGTGGAGAGATTTCTGTAACCGTAGCTACAGACAGTGAGGGAATCTATGAGCAGGTCAAGGATCTGCTCAGCCAGTACAACTCACTTATTAACGAGATGAACAAGTTATACAATGCAGATTCGGCAAAAGGATATGAGCCGCTGACAGATGATGAAAAGGATTCCATGAGTGATACGGAAGTGGAGAAATGGGAGGCAAAAGTCAAAGATTCCCTGCTCCGCAGAGATGATTCGTTAGAGAGCCTGATCTCGTCCATGACAACGGCGATGTCCAAGGGATATGAAGTCAATGGAAAGACATACTATCTTACTTCTTTTGGAATTTCAACACTTGGTTATATGAATTCTGCAAAGAATGAACAGTATGCATACCATATCAATGGGGATGAGGATGACAGCGCAACTTCCGGAAAGGAAGACAAACTGCTGGCAGCGATCAAAGAAGATCCGGATTCTGTGGCGGGATTCATGCAACAGCTTGCAACAGGATTATATGATTCTATTGATAAGAAAATGAAGACATCCACTTTAAGCAGTATATTTAAAGTATACAATGATAAGGAGATGGCTTCGGAATACAGCGATTATACAACCACGATCAAAAAGTGGGAGGATAAGCTGTCTGAACAGGAGGATTACTACTACAAGAAGTTCTCGGCGATGGAAACAGCGCTGGCAAAACTCAATTCACAGACATCTTCTTTATCCGGTCTGTTTGGATCATGATAACAGGACAATTAACCTGCGGCATTGCCGCAGGTTAAATCTGCATAAAGAAAAAAAGAAAACACATGGAGGTATTTTCACATGCTTAATCATAATGGCTATGCTGCGTATGCGAATAGCAAAATTATGACCGCATCACCTGCGGAACTGACACTTATGCTCTATGACGGAGCAATCAAATTCTGCAACATAGCAATTGCAGGGATTGAGGAAAACAATATTGAGAAAGCACATAACAACATCCGGAAAGTCGAGAATATCATCTCCGAGTTTCAGGCAACATTAAATCATAAATATGCAACAGCTGATGATTTTAATAATGTATATGTCTATTTGAAAGAACGCCTGATCGAGGCAAATATGAAAAAAGACAAAGAAATATTAGAAGAAGTATTAAAACATCTCAGAACCATGCGCGATACATGGAAAGAAGTGATGAAACTGGCTGCCAGCCAGAGATAACCGGAAGGAGAAAGCAATACATCGTGACAGATAATTACATTGGAATCATGATCGAAAGCCTCCGGCGCAAAAAGGATGTCCTGGCAGATATATTAAAACTTAGCGAGGAACAAAGTCTTCTGCTGGATGATCCTAATTTAGAACCGGACACATTTGAAAAAAACGTGAATCGGAAAGCGGCTCTGATCGACAAATTAGAGCAGCTTGACACGGGTTTCGAAAGTTTATATGACAAGGTAAAGGAAGAACTTGAGAGCAACAGAGACATCCATAAAGAGCAGATCAGGCAGATGCAGGAACTGATCAGGGCACTTACCGAATTGAATATGCAGATTCAGGCGACGGAAGCAAGAAATAAGGAAAAGGCAACCGCCAAGTTTGCTTATATCAGGCAGCAGGCAAAGGAAATCCGCAGTAGCCAGAAGATCGTCAAAGAATATTATAATAATATGATGCATAAGGCGTATAATGAGCCGCATTTTTTGGATAATAAAAAATAGAGAGAATAAAAGACCGCACAGATAGAAAGATATTGATTTGTGAGGTCTTTTTAGTTACAATTTTAAGGTAGTAGACAGAGATTTTGCTATGGTGGCTGAAGAAACATATCATATAATTATGAGAAAAACTACATCCGATCATCAAGTGAGTATAATTTATAATCGAAATGCATCTTATATCATATGACAGAAGGGAGCTGGATGAATGGGAGTTTATATTTCCGAGTTGGATATTGAAACTTATCGAGGAATAAAAAAATTAAAAATGGAAAATCTTGCGCCGATTAATATCATAACTGGGGATAACAATAGCGGAAAAACGAGTGTTCTTGAATTGCTTCAGAGTGTGAAAAATCCGACAAGCTTTCGGGTATGGAGAAACCTAATTAGAAATAATGGGATGAATTTGTCAAGAGGACTAACTTATTATGATGGATTTTATGACCTGTTTGATGTGAACGGAGACACAAAAAAGATAGAGTATGCAGTTTCTTTAAATGGAGAAAAGCATGTGATAGAAATGCAGGCTACAGTGTTACACGAAGAGATATTAGAATCACAATTCAATAAGTTGCAAGGTTTATCATATGTAAGGTATGAGGATGACTATGCAGAAAATATTATGAATGTTTCAAAATTACAGATGCAAATAAAAGATAATGGACAGATTGCGTCTAACAGTGCAGTGTATGAGGGACAGATCAGATATGTCCGTAATGAATCCAATGAAGACTCATCAAGAGAGAAAAATATTATTTATATATCACCAACTCGTCATGCCGAAGGCACATTGTATTTAAATGCTGTATTAGAAACCCCGGATTTATATGAACAGATGCTGGCTATTTTAAAAGACTATGACGAAGACATTATGAGTATTAATTATGATAACTCGGAAGAAAATGGCAGGAGACACGGCGTATACAAGATTCTTTCAAAATCTCATAAAAAAGCACTTCCGCTGAATGTTTACGGCGATGGAATGAAAAAAGCAGTTTTATTAATGAGTGCAGTGATCGCTGCAGAGGATGGAGTTTTACTGATCGACGAATTCGAAACTGCTATCCATACTTCTGCAATGGAAAATACATTCCGGTGGATTTTGGAGACATGCAGAAAATTGAACGTGCAGGTATTTGTTACATCGCACAGTAAAGAAGCAATTGATAAATTGTTGAAGTGCTCTGAGCAATGCTTAGAGGAGATGGCAGTATATACACTTTATAAAAAAGAAAATAAAACTGCGGTTCGTAGAATGAACGGAAGGAAAGCAATTGAGGCACAGGATAATATGGGATTGGAGCTTAGATAAATGAGAAGTGTGATTTTATGCGAGGGTTCAACTGACTTTGTTCTTCTTCAATACTACATGCGAAAAGTATATGGTTGGGAGTATAAAAAGAATGATAGTGTGCTGATTAACGGCTATAAAGCAAGAAAATGTGTTTTGAAAAAAGACCACTCTGAACTTAATATTATTGGCTGCGGAGGCTGTAGCCGCATACCGGGAGGATTACAATTTATATTAGACAGTAATAGTTTGTCAGCGGAAGATGAAGCGTATGACAGAATTGTGATTATTACAGATCGGGATGAAGTAGAAACTGAATCGGAATTTGAAACCATAATAGCAACAGAGCTAGGAAAACAGCAAATCGAATGGAAAGATGATATATCGAATGATAAATGGATTGATTTTCATTATGAAAATGGACAAGGTGACAACTGTAATGCAAAATTATTGCTATTGGTGATACCATTCGAAGACACTGGCGCAATGGAAACATTTTTATTAGACGCTGTTGGAAAAGCAGATCCTTATGATGCCCAGATTATATCAGATTGCAATCAATTTGTAGACAATGTAGATGGTGCGAAAAAGTATTTGAATAAACGGAGATACATAACAAAGGCAAAATTTGATGTATATTTTTCGGTGCGGACTGCGGCAGAACAGTTCGTGGAAAGACAAAATATATTAAAAAATATTCCGTGGGAAGATTATGCTTCAATACAAAAAAGTTTTGAAAAGCTGGGAACACTGGCAGAAAACAACGAGACGTATTCACAACTTAGAAAATAAAAATTAAAAAAGGGGTTAAGTATCTTTCACCTATGCCGATATACAATGCAAGTAAGCAAAGAATGCTACTTCGTGAAAACCGAAATGAAGCGTACGGTCAGAGTAGGAACGTTCACAAATAAAACAAATCTACTTCAGCATGGAAGCTGAAGCCCAATTCAAGGAGGAAAAATATTATGGCAATGGTAGTACAGCACAATCTTACAGCGATGAACGCTAATCGTCAGTTAGGAATCACAACAGGAGCTCAGGCAAAATCTTCAGAGAAATTATCTTCTGGTTACAGAATCAACCGTGCAGGTGATGATGCTGCTGGTTTAAAAATTTCTGAGAAAATGAGAAGTCAGATTCGTGGTCTTGACAAAGCTTCTTCTAATGCACAGGATGGTATTTCTTTAATCCAGACAGCAGAAGGTGCTTT
>OHDC01000418.1_pt1 | contig 27270 bp, 20 predicted proteins | sample 1566851 | NCBI WGS metagenome assembly OHDC01 (sample SAMEA3879590, study PRJEB24766) | human gut metagenome | biome: human-associated habitat; feature: feces | place: USA | collected 1985/1987 | reverse complement strand
TTTCATAAACCTATAAAATCACGACTTGCGAGAGGACGCTTATATCTGCCCTTCATAACCTATAACCGCACCACAGAATCTGCGACACTACGCCAGTTAAACTCCGGTTTTAGAATGGAAGTCCCCCTAAACCACCCATACCTCCGGTGATTTTTGCCATAGAACTCTGGCTTTCCTCATCAAGTTTACGGAATGCTTCATTGGTAGCTGCCATGATAAGATCCTCTAACATCTCGATATCATCCGGATCAACAACTTCCTCGGATAATTTGATCTTTGTCACTTCATGTTTTCCAGAAACTGTTACCTCAACTGCTCCGCCGCCTGCTGTTGCAGTTACTTCTTTTTCTTCTAACTCTTTCTGAGCTTCCTCCATCTGACGCTGCATTCTCTGTGCCTGTTTCATCAGATTATTCATATTTCCAGGCATACCACCTGGGAATCCACCTCTTTTTGCCATTGTAATTCCTCCATAATTGTTTTCAACTCATGATATATAAAGACTGTCGAGCAAGGCTCGTATAGATAGCGATCATGAAGCTATGCTACATGATAATATAATTTTCCAGATTCGTCCAGCTGGAAATTAGAAATCATCTTCTTCAATCTCAAAATTGATAAGTTGTCTGAGATCCGGATAAATCTCCTCACTCGCGTGTCCGGTGTCATTTTGTTTCACCTGAAGTTCCACTTCTTTTCCAATCCGCTCTGCAATCATCATTTTCAGACTGTCTTGACATTCTGAACGATTTTCCGAAATGTACTCATACGCATTCGGATCTTCAAATACCAGAAGCAGACAGTTATTTGGTCCAAGTGTTGGAACTGCCTTATTCAGATATGTTTTGGTAATTCCGGTAAGCTGGGACAGGATTCCCTTCCAGTTTCCAATAATCTGTTTGATGTCCTCCGGGATTGCTTTCGGAAGCTCCATTTTTGCAATTTCTTCCGATGCAGTTACCTCACTGCCCTGCCTGGGGCTTTGGGATTGTGCAACAACAACACCTTTTTCCAGCTTTTTTTCCAGACTGTCCACACGGTCTATGAGTGATGTATAATCTTTTTCCATTTCTGGTTTACATAACTTTATTACATTTATTTCAATCAAAATACGCTTCTGCGTTGCATATTTGATCTGATTGCTGAGTTCTGAAAAAATACGGATGTATCTCATTAAGATTTCCGGATCGACCATTTCCGCTTCTTCTTTTAACAATGCAAGGTTATCCGCAGAAATGTCAAGTACATCTTCCATATTATCTGAGCTCTGGACAAGAAGAAGATTTCGCAGATACCATGTAAAATCTGTGACAAACTGCCCCATCTCGCGTCCTTCAATGACCATCCCGTCAATCACCTGAATTGCCCCGGTCACGTTTTTATCCAAAATCTGTCTGAGCAAGCGGCTGAACACTTCCGTATCTACTGCGCCAAGCGTCTCAAGCACTTTTTCATATGTCAGTTCCTGCCCCAGATAGAATGCAATGCACTGATCCAAAAGGCTCAATGCATCCCGCATGGAACCATCTGCTGCCTTGGCAATGTAACGGATTGCCCGCTCCTCCACATTTACCTGCTCTTTTTCCATAAGATCCGTCAGGCGTCCTGCAATCGTATCAATGGAAATTCTCCGGAAATCGTATCGCTGGCAACGAGATAAAATCGTTATCGGAATCTTGTGTGCTTCCGTTGTGGCAAGAATAAAAATAACGTATGACGGTGGCTCCTCCAACGTTTTTAACAGTGCGTTGAACGCTCCTATGGAAAGCATATGAACCTCATCGATAATGTATACTTTGTATTTTCCTTCGGTCGGACGGTATTCCACTTCCTCACGGATCTGACGGATATTGTCCACGCCATTGTTGGACGCCGCATCGATCTCGATCACATTCATGGAACTGCCCGCCGCAATCGCTTTACAGGTCGGACATTCCCCACAAGGGCTGCCATCCACCGGATGCTCACAGTTGACTGCTTTTGCAAAAATTTTTGCGATCGTCGTTTTACCGGTTCCTCTTGTTCCGCAAAATAAGTAGGCATGTCCGATACGATCTGCTTTTATCTGGTTTTTCAAAGTTGTTACGATATGATCCTGCCCTTTTACATCTTCAAATTCCTGTGGACGGAATTTCCGGTACAACGCCGTATATGACATGCTGTTTTTCCTCTCTTAGTTATGCCCGGCTCTGACGATGCAGATTGCCGGGCATTCGTTTTTTATGTTTTTAATCACCAAAACTGATTCCGATACGTTTTGCCTCCTGAATCATCTGGCAGTCCGGATCAACGGTTTTCAATTTGCCGGAAACCTCTGCCAATGGCACACGTTTTGTCTCTCCATTGATCATTGCGATCATGCAGCCGTAATCTTCCTCAATGATTGCCTGTGCTGCTGCAGAGCCAAGTCTGGTACAGAGCACTCTGTCATATGGACATGGGCTTCCGCCCCGCTGTGTATGTCCCGGAACCGTAACACGGACCTCAACGCCTGCTGCTTCATAAATCTGATCCGCAATCTCATAGGAAACGGACGGATATTTGCGGTCGGCCACTTTTGCCTTGTATGCTTTCTTTGTCAGGGATGAATCCTCCTTGGAAATCGCACCTTCCGCAACTGCAAGAATTGTAAATCCTTTTCCTGCTTTTGTTCTCTTGTTGATAGCTCCTATCACTTTATTGATATCATATGGAATCTCCGGAAGCAGGATAATGTCCGCACCACCGGCAATTCCTGCATATAACGTCAGCCAGCCGACTTTGTGTCCCATAACTTCCACGATAAATACACGGTTGTGAGAAGCTGCTGTCGTATGAATGCAGTCGATTGCCTCTGTCGCAATGTTGATCGCGCTCTGGAAACCAAAGGTAACATCGGTTCCATAAATATCATTATCGATTGTCTTTGGAAGATGAACCACATTTAAGCCCTCTTCCCGGAGAAGGTTTGCCGTTTTCTGCGTTCCATTGCCGCCAAGGATCACAAGACAGTCCAGATTTAATTTATGATAAGTCTGCTTCATTGCCTCTACTTTATCGAGACCATTCTCATCCGGCACACGCATCTGTTTGAATGGCTGACGGGAAGATCCTAAGATTGTTCCACCTTTCGTGAGGATTCCGGAAAAATCTGCTGAAGTCAAAAGACGGTAATCTCCATAGATCAGCCCTTTGTATCCATTGTGAAATCCGTATATCTCAAGTTCATCAACATTTTCACTCAAACCTTTTACCACACCACGCATAGCAGCATTCAGTGCCTGACAGTCACCGCCGCTTGTCAACATTCCGATTCTTTTCATACGTAAACAGTCCTTTCTCATTACTATATTAAATGATTCCATTGCTAATCTAGATTATAATATATTTTTTTAATAGGTACAACTATTTCAAAGCTTGCAGATTATAGAAAATATGGTATACTAAACAAGTATTTTTATACAAAAAGAAAAGCGTATCACGTTTTTCTATGGAGATATACCCAAGTGGCTGAAGGGTCCGCACTCGAAATGCGGTAGGTCGGTAAATGTTCCGGCGCGCGAGTTCAAATCCCGCTATCTCCGCTAAAAAAGGATATCGCATGGTAATTCCATGCGATATCCTTTTTGCATTAAAATTTGTTTTCGAAAATGCTTTATTTCACATCTGTCACTTCGTAACCTGCATCTACAACTGCCTGTTTTAATGCTTCTACAGAAGCGTCGCCTGTTACGACTGCATTTTTGTTTTCAAGGCTTACGGTAACTTCTGTTACGCCTGCAACCTCTTTTAATGCTTTCTCTACATGTGCCTGGCAATGGGCACACATCATGCCTTCGATTGAAATTGTTGTGGTCATAGTTGATTCTCCTTTATCATTGTTTGTTGATTTTATATTATTATCCAGTGCATTGTGCTGGTTAATATCTGCAATTGTACTTGCAGCGACATCCTGATGCGGTTCACTTTGTGTCTTTTTCGCATCATGCAGTTTTACCCATCTTAACCGGAGTGCATTACTTACCACACATACGCTGCTCAGACTCATGGCCGCTGCACCGAACATCGGGTTCAATTTTATCTGGAAAAGCGGATACAAAACACCAGCTGCAAGCGGGATTCCGATACTGTTGTAAAAGAATGCCCAGAATAAATTTTCTTTGATGTTGCGGATCACGGCTTTACTTAATTTTACTGCACCTACAGCGTCAAGTAAATCGTTTTTCATCAGTACGATATCAGCGCTCTCGATCGCTACGTCTGTTCCTGCCCCGATCGCAATTCCCACATCTGCGGAGGCAAGTGCCGGCGCATCGTTGACGCCGTCACCGATCATTGCTACTTTATGTCCTGCCTGTTTTAAGGCTGAGATTTTCTCCTCTTTCTGTGTTGGCAGAACCCCGGCGATCACCTCATCGATACCAACCTGCTCCTTGATTGCCTGTGCGGTCACTTCGTTGTCACCGGTTAACATAATGACATGGATGCCGTAATCACGGAATTTCTGTACCGCCTCTTTACTGGTCGGTTTTACCACATCTGCAACTGCCACAATTCCAAGGAACTGTTTTTCATCTGCAAAAAGAAGTGGTGTCCTGCCCTGTTTGGCAAGTGCCTGGATCTGGTTTTTCTGTTCTGTGGAAAGGCTGATTCCTTTCTCTTCCATCATCTTCTCATTTCCGGCATAGTAGTGTGTACCGGACACTGTACCTTCAATTCCTTTTCCAAATAAAGCGATGAAATCTGTTACTTTTTCCAGGGAAATATTGTTTGTCACACAATAGTTTACAATCGCCTCGGCAAGCGGATGTTCGCTGCCTTTCTCAAGACTTCCTGCAATCTGAAGAAGCTGCGTTTTAGCTGCGCTCTTTCCGGCAGCACAGATAATATCCGTCACGACAGGTTTTCCCTGTGTGATAGTCCCTGTCTTATCTAACACGACGGTATCGATCTGGTGTGCTGTCTCTAATGCGTCACCGGATTTGATGAGGATTCCGTTCTCCGCACCTTTTCCGGTTCCAACCATAATTGCAACCGGTGTTGCAAGACCAAGTGCACACGGGCAGGAGATCACAAGCACTGCAATCGCAGTTGACATTGCAAACTCAAACGTTGCACCGGAAATCAGCCAGATAATTCCTGTGATCAATGCAATGGTAATAACGGTTGGCACAAAAACTCCGGCAATTTTATCCGCCATTTTTGCAATCGGGGCTTTGCTTGAGGAAGCTTCCTCAACCAGCCGTATGATCTGTGCGATTGTGGTGTCCTCGCCGACTTTGGTTGCTTTTGCGCGGATCAGACCGGATTTGTTCATGGATGCAGAGACAATCGTGTCTCCCTCCTGTTTTGGCACCGGAATGCTCTCACCTGTGATCGCCGATTCGTCAAAAGAAGATTTTCCCTCCAGCACGATACCGTCCACTGCAACCGATTCACCCGGTTTTACAAGAAAAATTTCTCCTTTTTCCACATCTGTTGCATCAATGACCTGCTCCACACCATCTCTTACGACCGTCACTGTCTTTGGCGCGAGATTCAAAAGCTTTGTGATTGCCTCGCTTGTCTTTCCCTTGGACTTTGTCTCAAGATATTTTCCAATGGTGATCAGTGTCAGGATTGTTCCGGCTGACTCAAAGTATAAGTCGTGGGCATACTGATGTACGACCGCCATGTCGCCATGTCCCATCGCATAACCGATACGGTAAATTGCAAAAATACCATAGAGAATTGCCGCACCCGCACCGATTGCGATCAGGCTGTCCATGTTTGGACTTCTGTGCCACAATGTCTTAAATCCGTTTTTAAAATATTTCTGATTTGCGATCAAAATTGGCAGCAACAGTAAAAACTGCGTAAACGCATAGGTGATTGCATTCTCATTTCCATGCAGAAAGTTCATGGTAAACGGCGGCATCGGAATGTTGAGCCACTGATATATCATATGTCCCATGGACACATACATCAACGGTATCCAGAAAATCAGTGAGACGATCAGTCTCTTTTTCATGTTTTTCACATTCTGCTCTACGGCTGAAAGTCCGCTGTTTTCCTGACTGTCCGACTGTCCGGACGTTTTTGCCCCGGATTTTGCGTGCTCGTCTTTCACCGCCGCACCGTATCCGGCATCCTCCACTGCCTTGATAATTCCTGCTGTATCAAGTTTATTCTCATCAAATTCGACCTGCATACTGTTTGTCAGCAGATTCACGCTGACATTTTCCACCCCGGTAAGCTTTCCCACACTTTTCTCCACATGGGATGAGCAGGCGGAACAGGTCATGCCTGTAACATCAAATCTCTCTTTCATGTATGTCGTCCTTTCCTGTTATGTTCTTTCCTGTTATGTTCTGCTTTTGAATATCAGAGCTCACTATTTCATCAGTTTCTTCAAAAGTTCACACAGTTCATCGACTGCCTCTTCATTTCCTTCGCGGATATCCTCCGAAACACAGGTTTTGATATGTCTCGCCAGAAGTTCTTTGTTAAACCCATTCAAGGCCGCCTGGATTGCTGACACCTGTGTGAGAATATCCACGCAATAACGATCGTCCTCCACCATCGCCCTGATTCCACGCACCTGTCCTTCAATACGGCTCAAGCGTGTCATGAGCGCTTTCTTCTCCTGCTCATCACGCTGTTTATGTTTTACATTGCCATCCTCATTGCCTTTACAACAACATGTCATAACTTCCACATCCTTTCTGTCCATCGCACCCTCATTTTGTTATCTGAGTATTATTTTCTACCACTTATGATTTTGTCATTCATTATATTCAATATACCCCTGTGGGGTATATTGAATATAGTACAGGATAACAGAAAAGTCAAGCATCATTATTTACTATTTTTCTCATTAACAAATTTTCTATTACCGTTCACTTGTCTTTCGTTCCCATAACAATTCCTAACTTAACAATGCAAACAATATAAGTTCATGCTATAATATACATATGCAATGAGCAGTGCCAATCGAGACTGTGCTTCATGCTATAAGAAAGACTATAACGGATAATTGCGAAACTCCTAAAAACGTGAATGAAATTGTTCAAAATTAACAAAAGCTTGAGAAAACACTGGGGAGCGGTCGGCACTTAGAAGGCAGGTGCGGCATAAGCCGTGACTGGCTTCTTAGTACCGCTACCAGCGACACGTAGCGGAAGCGTGTTTTCGAAAATTTTGTTAATTTTGAACAATTTAAAGCAACTTTGCCAGAGTTTCGCATTCCCCAAAAAACCAGAGAAAGGACTTCCCTATGCTTTTGAAAAAAGAAAAACCCGCCCAGATCGATCCCCTCGAAAACTGGCCGGAACATTATTATGAGATAGAAAATGCCAAAGAAAGAAAAGAGATTCTCGCTCAGGCGATCAGCCGGGGGCTGGATCTTCCAAATGATAATTACCGTATGAAATTGCTGGAAAAACGTTATGGAAAAGACGGAAAGAGCGATGCCTTCATGAAAGCATGGATGATGATCAAAGCATCCGGTGCTGCCGGAATTTCTTTTTTCAACAAGCGGCATCTGCAAAAAGAATTAAAACAATATATGAAAGATCTCTGTCTGCTCGAATACGCACCTGAGAATGAAACAGAACAGGCAGTTCTGCTGACAGAGTGGGAAAATTTTGCGAAAGTTCTGCTTGCCTCCTGCACGGGAAGCAAAACTTATTGCTCCACTCTTTTTGGCATTGTGCCGATCAAAGATGCATCCGTTGCAAGAAAAATCGCGGAAGAGATCGACTTCGTCACAAGAACTTACCCACAAAAGCTCGAACTTGCTGACGAATTCGCTCCGTTCCGCGAAGTGATGGTCAACACCTACTGTAATATGATAGAAAATGGTTCTTCCTACTGGTACGAAGTTGTAAACTCCTGATCAGAGTAATCCCTGATGAGAATCAATAAAATCAGATTAATCCCTGGATTAGGATAAATAAAATCAATACCGGAAGCACAAACTGGAAATATGGTTTTAATCCTTTTGCGATCTTAAGACCTTTTCCAGTATTTGCTTCTTCCAGATAGTTATCAAATCCCCATCCCCATTTTGTGACGCAGAATAACAGGTAAATAAGGGAACCACCCGGAAGCAACAGATTGCTCACAATGAAATCCTCACTGTCTAACACATCTCTGCCACCGATCAGGTGCAGATCACTCCACACATTATATCCGAGTACACATGGCATGCTGGCAATCAGTATGATCACACAGTTGACCAGTGCCGCTTTTTTCCGATTCCAGCCAAACATATCCATACAAAATGACATGATGTTTTCAAATACCGCAATAATCGTGGAAAAGCTTGCGAAAGTCATAAACAAAAAGAACAGTGTTCCCCATATACGACCGCCTTCCATATTTACAAATACGTTTGGAAGCGTGATGAAAATGAGTTTTGGTCCTGCCCCGACTTCCACGCCGTAGCTGAAACATGCCGGGAAAATGATCAGTCCTGCCATGATTGCCACAAATGTATCCAGTGCACAGATTCTGACACCTTCTCCTGCAAGGCTGTTATCACGACCCATATAGCTTCCAAAGATCTCCATGGCTGCAACTCCGAGACTTAAGGTAAAGAACGCCTGATTCATTGCCGCTGAAACGACATTTCCAATGCCCACTTCCCTCACCGTTTCCATATTTGGGATCAGATAAAAACGTACACCCTCACCCGCAGCGGATAAAGTAAAGCTGTGTACCGCAAGGATCACGATCAGGCCAAGCAAGGCACTCATCATGACTTTGCTTATTTTTTCCAGACCATTCTGCAATCCTCTGCTGCACACAAAAAAGCCCAGAATGACCGTGAGTATCATCCAGAAGCTCATCTGCAACGGGTCTGCAAGCAGGTTGGAAAATACTGCTCCGGCAGCCTCCGCATCCATGCCAGCCTGAAATTCACCCGTCAGGAATTTATAAAAATAAGTTGTCATCCACCCGGAAACTGTCGTGTAATACATCATCAGCATGTAGCAGCCAAATATCGCTGCCCAGCCGTGAAGATGCCACTTGCTTCCCGGTTTTTCTAATGCCTTGTAACCTAACACGGCACTCTTACGGCTTGCACGTCCCACGGCAAGTTCCATCGTCAGAACCGGAAGTCCCATGGCGATCAGGAACACGAGATAAAACAGCACAAATAGCCCTCCGCCGTTTTCGCCCACGACATAAGGAAATCTCCATACATTTCCGATTCCGATGGCACATCCGGCACTTACCAGAATAAATCCCAGACGTGATTTAAAAGATTCTCTTTTCATGATCTGATCCCTGACTAGATGTTTAACAGATCACTATATACTTTTAATGCTCCGTCTGTGTCATGTGCAAGAACACGTTTTGCAAGAACTTTTCCAAGCTGAACGCCTTCCTGATCGAAGCTGTTGATATTCCATAAGAATCCCTGGAACATAACTTTGTTCTCAAAATGAGCAAGTAAAGCACCAAGTGTCTTAGGATTTAATTCCTCACCGATGATGATGGAAGATGGACGTCCACCTTCAAAATTCTTGTTGCGGTCGTCGTCTGCCTTACCACATGCAAATGCTACGATCTGGGCTGCAACGTTTGCGCAGAGTTTCTGCTGGCTTGTGCTGTCCTGTATCACAACATCCGTTCCGATCTGACTGTTCTTAAATCCGATGAACTGAAGCGGAACAATATCTGTTCCCTGATGTAATAACTGATAGAAGGAATGCTGTCCATTTGTACCAGGCTCACCGAAGATCACCGGTCCTGTCACGTAATTTACAGACTCACCAAAACGGTTTACAGATTTACCGTTAGACTCCATGTCTAACTGCTGTAAATGTGCAGGGAAACGGCTCAAAGCCTGAGAGTATGGTAAAACGGCTGTAGCCGGGTAGCCGAGTACATTACGCTCATAAACTCCGATCAATGCGTCGAGCATTTCCGGATTCTCTAACATATTTTTATTTAAAGAAAGTTTATCTTCTTCTGCTGCACCGTCTAAGAACTGTGCAAACACCTCCGGTCCGAATGCCAGGGATAATACAGCTCCGCCAACTGCTGATGTAGAAGAGAAACGTCCTCCGATATAATCATCCATGAAAAATGCTGCCAGATAATCATCACTCTTTGCCAGAGGAGATGTCTCACTTGTAACAGCGATCATATGCTTAGAAGCATCCAGTCCTGCATTTTTCAATGCATCTTTTACAAAAGACTCATTCGTCAATGTCTCTAATGTTGTACCTGATTTTGATACAAGTACGAAAATGGAATGTGCAACATCAATAGAAGCTAATACTGCTGCTGCATCATCCGGATCTACATTGCTGATGAATTTTGCTTCCATCTTGAATGTGTTGTTTTTCTTTGCCCAGTTCTCCAGTGCAAGATACATTGCACGTGGTCCAAGGTCACTTCCGCCAATACCGATCTGAACTACAGTTGTAAACTTTTCACCTGCTGCATTTGTGATCTCTCCGGCATGTACCTTGTTTGCAAAATCAGCAATTCTATTCTGCTGTTCTACATAAAAAGAACGCTTGTCAACGCCATCTGCCTCGACTGCATCACCTAACTGTCCGCGTGTCATATGATGAAGTACAAGACGTTTCTCGCCTGTATTCACAACTTCACCATTATAAAGAGCTGCAAATTTTTCAGAAAGCTGTGCTTCCTCAGCTAATTTTGCAAGTGCTGCAAGTGTGTTATCATCCACTTTTTTTGCAGCATAATTATATGCAAGTCCCTCTGCCATCGGTGTGCTGTATTTCTTCACACGCTCTGCGCCGTTTTCTCCGGACATTACTTTTGTCAGGTCAACCTCTGCAACCTTTGACAATTCTTCAAAAGAAGTAAGGGTATCTAAATTCTTCCACTCCATGGTGTTATCCTCCTTAATTTGCCTTTTATTTATACAACCGTGAAAAATTATACTATTAAATGTAATCGAATTCAAGTAGTGCAATACACCAAAAAAAGAGTCTCTTTCGAAATTTTGCTTAAAAACTTCACAAAAGAGACTCCCTTTTTATTATCTATTTCTGATTTGCCGGTTCCATATTCACGGAACGTCCTTTGATCTTCACATTTTTCATGGCTTCTAATACTTCTTTGCCATACTCTCTCGGCACTTCCACAAAAGTGTATTTGTCGTACATATCGATCGCACCGACGAGTTTTCCAGGCATTCCTGACTCACCTGCGATGGCACCTAAGATATCGCCCGGTTTCACGCGGTCTTTTTTACCGATGTTAATAAAGAGACGAACCATACCTTCTTCGGCTCCGGTGTTATCCCAGTCGATCTCGCCATTCTCTCTGTCATTTTCCAGGTTCACCTGACCGAGTGCCTGTTTTAAGAAAGCTGCTGCAATATCCATTGCGGTATAATCGGAATCATTGACCTGCTTTTCGATGATCTCGATCATCTCTTTTAAATCCTCATTCTCAATGATCTCACCGATTCCCTGCATTACTTTCTCTGCCTTGATCTGTGCCACATCATCCGAAGATGGGATTGGCATTGCAAGGATCTTGGTCTTGCAGTAACGCATGATATCTTTTAACTTGTAAACCTCTTTTCCTTTTACAAAAGTGAACGCACGTCCGGTACGTCCTGCACGTCCGGTACGTCCGATACGGTGTACATAATACTCGTCATCCTGTGGAATGTCATAATTGAATACTGCTTCCACATCATCGACGTCAATTCCTCTCGCAGCAACGTCTGTTGCGATCAGGATCTCCACACGGCCGGAGCGGAATGCCTTCATGACACGGTCACGCTGTGCCTGCTTCATATCACCGTGAAGCCCCTCTGCCATATAACCGCGGCTCTTTAACTCCTCGGAAAGCTCGTCTACCATTTTCTTAGTATTACAGAATACGAGGGAAAGCTTTGGATTATAGTAATCTAACAGTCTTGTCAGAACTTCGGTCTTGTCCTTGCGTTTGACATCATAATAATACTGCTCAATGCTTGGCACGGTCAGTTCTTTTTTTACCACCTTAATGGTCACTGCGTCATGCTGATATTTCTTTGTGATATCTAAAATTGGCTTTGGCATGGTCGCAGAAAACAGAACCGTCTGTCTTCCCTCTTCCGGGATATATTCCAAAATCGTCTCGATATCCTCACGGAATCCCATGTTCAGCATCTCGTCCGCCTCGTCTAAAACAATCGTATTGACTGCCTCGCAGCGGATCGTTTTTCTGCGGAGATGATCCATAACACGTCCCGGTGTACCGATAATGATCTGTGCACCGCCTTTTAATGCCTTGATCTGACGGTTGATATCCTGTCCGCCGTATACCGGAAGGATTTTCACGCCATGCATATATTTGCTTAATTTACGGATTTCTTCCGACACCTGGATCGCAAGCTCTCTGGTTGGTGAAAGGATGATCACCTGTGTCTTTTTATTATTTGGGTCTACTTTGTGAAGCACCGGGATACCAAAAGATGCTGTCTTTCCGGTTCCTGTCTGTGCCTGTCCGATCACATCGACTCCTGACATCACAACCGGGATTGCCTGACTCTGGATTGGAGTCGCCTCTTCAAATCCCATCTCTTTGATAGCACGGAGTACCTGTGGATATAAATCTAATTCATCAAATCTTACTGTTTCCATATATTTTCCTTTCGTGCGAATGCGCAGTCGTATACGTTAGCATATTGTCGCCATTTTGTCAACTATTTTGTCAGAATACCCGTATCACATCCGGCACGATCTATGTACCCCGGCTTCCATGAAAAAGAAAGCTGGGTTAATATGAAAAGCAATCGAATACTCCCTGTTTTTCATCCATATCCAAGCAAAATCCAGTCGTCGTACACTCCACATGTATGTCTGTTTTTCCCCTGTAAAAATGTGATATGCGCCGTCACCTCTAAAAAAAGCTGCCGTAGCAATAGTTCGATTGCGGATTGCTCATTATAACTTATGCCAATTTTCCTCTAAGGTTCCATTTTTTCCTGTTTTGAGGATAAATCCAGCTCCTGCCCACGAATATCCGCAATACAGATATCATTTCTGCTTCTCTTCTTTACCTGATATAACAGCATATCTGCAGTATGTAGAAAATCCCAGCTCCTGTTTCCGTTCTCCGGAACTCCATACGAAATTCCCTGGGAGATCGTCACGATCGGCAAAGCCTTGGAATACAAATGCTCCAGTTTGAGATTCATAATATTCTGCCGCAGCGCGCCTGCCTTCGCATGCACTTCCTCCGCACTTATACCCGCATAAATGATAATAAATTCATCTCCGCCATATCTCGCGCAGAATGTCTGCCCATCTTCCATCTTTTTCAGCTCATCTGCAATTGCAATAATGCACTCGTCGCCCTGCTGATGTCCATAATTGTCATTATACTGCTTGAAAAAGTCAATATCTAAAATCTCCATTGCAAGCGGAAGCCTGTGCTCATAACAGTAATCTAATACTTTGTCCGAATAATCATTCAGGCGGTAACGGTTTGCCAGTCCGGTCATCTGATCTGTCTCCGACTGTTTCAGCAGCTTCACATTGACTGCTTCCATCTCCCTGCGGCTCTCATTTGCACGTTCGAGAGAACTTCTGACATAAAGCATGTTGACGATCATATCTTTGTTCTCGCGCTCCATGATCTCGGAAAGCTCATAATACAGACCAGCCGCCTGCAGATAACCTGCATTGTCCTGATTCTTGCGGTAGCCTTTGATCTTAATGGAAATGACTCTGCGCTGCAGATTGATCACACCTGAATCTTTCACGATCTGATCCAGCTTCTCAACGATCATCCACAACACATCATCCCGGCCGATCTCCAGCATCAGCCCGCAAAAATCACAAAGGTCGTCAAATACCTCCATGATCTGCACATTTTTATTGATTATTTCTACAATCTCCTGAATCTGTGCATCTCGTCTCACATAATTGTGGGTCAGATGATAATATCTTGCCTTCAGGCAGTCCACATATAAAATATCTATGTCCTCATAATAAGACGCACATTCCGCATCCAGTTTTTCTATATAAGCATGTGTCTTATCTAACATCCCCTGCAGCATATAGCAGCGTGCCAGATTCACGTAACTGGCCATCAGTCCGACATAATTTTCCTTCACATCCGGATTACTTCTGCAGTATGAATAAGCCTTTTCGAAATAACTTTGCGCCTCGTGATACACACCATTTTCCATGTACAGATTACCAAGATTCTGCATGATGCTGATCTCCATCTTAGTAATCCCATATTTGCGGCAGTAATTCAATCCTGTCAGATAGTAATCCATCGCTGCAGACACATTTCCCTTGTTGACAGAAGAGATTGCCATCAGGTTGTAAGACCTTGCGATCAGCTCCCACTGTCCGGTCTGTCCTAGCAGATGGATTGCCTGCGCAATGTTGCGGAACATGTGCTCCACATCATTCAGCAGATAGTAAGTTTCCCCACTGTAAAAATATGCAAAACCAAGAAGTGCCGCATCTTTATGTTCCTTTGCATACCGTTCTATATCAAGACAGCATTTGAGTGTATGCTCTGCGTCCTTTCCTCTGCTGTTCAAAACTTCCTGTTTCCATGCATTTACCACGTCATTTGATCCATGAACTCCCATGCAGTCTCTTCCTTTCTGCCTGTTTTCGGTATTTCAATAAAATTTATTATAATCCAGAAATTCCGTGTGTTCAAGAAAAAGGAAATTTTTGCTATTCAAAAAATTCGATCGGATCGACCGGTACCCCATCTTTTCGAAGTTCAAAATACAGGTTACTGCCCTCAACAGAATAATATTTTGTCGGTTCTGTCACATAACCGATCACATGACCTGCCTCCACATAGTCTCCCACTGCAAACTCCGGTTCCTTAAGCTGTCCGTAGACTGCGAGATACCCATCTCCCAAATCTTCTGTCACGGTACATCCTGTCACTTCATTTGTCTCAATACTCTGGATTTTTCCTTTTGCTACCGCATAAACTTTGCTGTTGACATCCCCGGCAATGATGACCGCCGGATTGTATTTGTACTGGTCTAACGTCGCAAAATACACCGTCGAGTCCATGCTGTAATCTAAGATCACATTTCCTTCCATCGGCCATAAGATGCCATCTTCCGCAGCAAAATGGAGTGCCTGGGAAGTGTTTCCTGTCGGTGCTACCTCTTCCTGTCCACTGTCTGCTTCCTCACTCTCCTTTTCTACCTCTGCTGTCTCTGTGCTCTGTGTCTGCGGTTTTAAAATAGAAGCAACCTGATCTGCCTCTGTCTCTTCCTCCATTGCCACATTCTGGTTCTCCGTGTCCATCTCTGCTGCAATTTCCTGTTCTAACTGCTTTCTCTCCTGTTCCTGTCCTCTGCTATATAAAACAGTCATGCCGACTGCTGCAAGGATTACCAGCGTGCCTGCAATGATATACTGTTTTTTCTGCCAGAAGGCTGCCCATCCGTGATTCTTTCTCATATTTTTCACCGTCCATTGTTTATTTAGCAGAATACATTTACTGCTATTAACAATAGTGTTGCCACATTCAGACGGTTTATTCACAGTAATTGGAATCGTTTTTCATTCCACATTTTCCAGCTCTGTACCGGGAAAAAAATACTGTAAAATTTTTCTGTAATCCTCCCCTTTTTCAGCCATTTTCTGTGCTGTATACTGGCTCAGGCCAAATCCGTGTCCATGTCCCTTCGTTACGATCCGGATCTTGCCAGGTTCCAGTTCTGTCACGCTGAAATTTGCGGATTTTAACCCAAGTTCCCCACGCAGTTCCTCTCCTGTGTAGGATTTCCCATTCATCTGCGCCTTTGTGACATACCCGGCACTATCCTTCTCTTCGATCGTGATCTCCTGATCCAGATACAGCACCGAAAGATAATCCGGCGCCTGTGCATCCTCATAACATGCCACACCTGAAAGATAGGGCATATCCGAATCCGGATATAATTCTTCCATATTTCTTGTATTGCCCGCACTCACTGCATGGTATGCAGCATATATGTAATGGTTCCGGTACTGCAGCGTCTCTCCGTCTGTCTCCTGTATCGCCTCCTTTATCTTCCCTTCCGCCTCGGAAAAATAGTCGCCCCACAGCTCCTGTAATTCGCTCATTGTCATACTCCCCGGAAGTTCTGTCCCCATCTCCTCTGCTGCCTTAAGGTTTGTGCGGGCGATCACACACTGGGCTTTGATACATTCCTCCGGTGCATCTGCGCTTATCTCCTTTGCGACAATGCAAAAAAGCATGTCCGCATCCTCCTCTTTTTCCGCTGTCCGGTTTACATTGCCCAGCAATTTTTCCAGCTGCATTTTCTGGCAAAAAATGGTGAGAAAAAGTGGTATGAGCAGCAAGAGCAGAAGTATGGTCAGCATCGTGTTTATTCTTTTTGCCAAGTTTTTTCTGTGCATAAAAAATCTCCATCCCATATACAAGTATATGAGACGGAGTCAGCTTTTATGAATCAAATTTTATCCGGAGTTCCTGTGGAAAGTTTATGCCTGACCTCAGGGATAAACTTTCCACAGGAACTCCAGACTTCTATTATATTTTGCTGCCGATGATGTTGCTGAGCTGTGCGAACTGCTGAAGTGTCAGTGCTTCGCCACGGATGGTGACCGGAACGCCAAGTTCCTCAATGCTTTCCTGAATCACTTCTTTGGAAAGATGAATGTCCGGCGCATTATTCAAGCCATTGGCAAGCGTCTTTCTGCGCTGATTGAAGGATGCACGGATGATCTTAAACATTAATTTTTCGTCATTCACCTGCACCGGCACTTCTTTATGTCTTGTGAGACGGATCACTGCGCTTCCGACATTCGGGCGAGGCATAAAACAGTTCGGCGGAACGATCGCAACAATCTCAGGTTTCGCATAATACTGCACTGCAAGGGAGAGTGCCCCATATTCTTTCGTTCCCGGTCCCACCTGCATACGGTCTGCCACTTCTTTCTGCACCATGATCGTAATGCTGTCGATCGGCACATGGCTTTCAAATAATCCCATAATGATCGGTGTCGTGATATAATATGGAAGATTCGCCACAACTTTGATTGGCTTTCCTCCATTTTTTTTCTCTGCCAGCTTATTAATATCTACTTTTAAAATATCATCATTGATGACTTCCACATTGTCGTATGCGCTGAGTGTGTCTGCCAGAATCGGGATCAGATTTTTATCAATCTCCACTGCTGCCACTTCTCTTGCATTCTCGCAGAGATACTGCGTCATTGTGCCGATTCCAGGTCCGATCTCCAAAACAAAATCATCCTTTGTGATTCCGGACTCCTCAATGATCTTCTCAAGCACATGCGTATCGATCAGAAAGTTCTGTCCAAACTTCTTCTGAAAATTAAAATTATATTTCTGTAAAACCTCTATGGTATTCTGTGGAATTCCTAACGTTGCCATATACTGCCTTTCTCTTCAAATAAACGATCTAAAAACTCTGCATACAGGCGGTTAAATGTTTCATGAAACGTAACTGCCACATTTACATCCTGATTTCCAGACATCTGTGCCTCCTCAAAAATAGCAAAGGCTGTCTCATATAAATCCGGGTTTTTGTCATAAAATACTTCCGTCAGACCATCCTGAAAGGCAAACTGCGCCTCCTGGGAAAGATTGTCCTTAAAATCCTCTTTGGAAATGCATCCACCCTCCTCGTAATCGGACAAAAAGATGTGTCCGCCTGCGGAGGTCACGAAATCCTCAAATGCCTCTTTTACATCCTCATAAGTTACCGGAACATAATTTTCCTCCCAGTAACGGTCAAATGTTTCTCTATCCGGAAATGCTGCTAAAATATCTTCCATACCTGCGCTCCTTTGTGTTTTCTGCTCCATTTATACTATCATACTTTGCAATCGTTCCGCAATAATGTATACAGGGTTGGCTCTAAGTGAAATTCCCTGCACATGTTTTCCACTTCCGCTAAATATTGTTTTCTTCGCAGAGGACGGTAAGACCGGGCGGTGGACCGCACGGATCAAAATATTTTTCGGTGTGTGTTCAAAGTCAATAAATTCCAGCAGCTGGGTTTTGTATCCGCAGCACTCCAAAAGATTCGCCCGGATCGCATCTGTTGTCAGCGCTGAAAAACGCTCTTTGATAATGCCGTATCTTGTGAGCAGGGAATAATCCTCACTCTGGATCTGCTTATTCACCTCATGCTGACAGCATGGTACGGAAAAAATCATTTTTGCATTCCATGTGATTGCATTATAGAGTGCAAAATCAGTCGCAGTATCACAGGCATGAAGCGTCACGACCATATCCACGTCAAACGGCGTCTGAAATCCATTGATGTCACCTAGCTCAAAGCGCAGATCGTCATAGCCATATTTCTCCGCCGCCCGGTTGCATTTTTCGATGACATCTTTTTTCAGGTCGAGTCCAAGCATCTGCACTTTCATGTGCCGGATCTCCGTAAAATAATAATACATAATAAAGGTCAGGTAAGACTTTCCGCATCCAAAATCAATGATGTGGATTTCCTCACCTTTATATTCCCGGATCGCATCATCGATCATCTCGATAAAACGGTTGATCTGGCGGAACTTATCATACATGGACTTTACTACTTTTCCCTCTCCGGTAAAAATACCCATATCCACCAGCGGAGGGATCACCTGTCCCTCATCCAAAATATAATTTTTCTTCCGGTTATGTTCTGTGACTGTGTCTGGTGCTTCTTTTGAAGCTTTCGTCCTGAGTGTCACCGCACCTTTCTTTGAGATCAGAAGACTGTATTCTCTTTTCTCATCCCATGCATTTACCTGCAGGAATGTATCATGTATGGCTTCCATCAAATAGCCCTGCAGATCTTCTACGCCAAAATTATCGTGAAACACCTGTTTCTCTGTATACTTTGCCGCCTGATAACCATCGCCTTTCTTCTCCACCACGATCTTTTTGTACTGGCAGTCTTTCGCCATCGGCTTACTGATAATTATTTTCATGAGCGGATTTGCTGACAGCTTTTCGATTGCCGCAATCCAGTCCTCATTCGCCTCAAATGTCTTTTCTTCTCCCTCTTCATTTGCGAGAATCACAAGACATTTTTCTTTTTCTCCCGGCTGCCGCTCTTCGCAGCCGTATTCTCCATCAAAAATCTGTTTTAGTTTCCACATGATCTATGCTCCTTACTGGGATTCGGAAATACATTCCTGTTCCAGCTTTATTCCTTTTTGTAACATATAAGTGATGAGTTTTCTCTCTTCGTCCGGCAGTTCCATTTTTTCTAACTGCATCAACCGCTTTTTGTCATTTTCTGTCAATGGCTTCGCATAATCCTCATACTTTTTCAATGTTTCAATGTCCATTTGAAACATTTGAAATGGGATCCCTGTTTTTCTTTTCAAGTGTTCTAAAATATAAAATCCACCTGCATCCAGATCTCCAAAATGATAATACTGTGCATCCGGCAATTTCTGATAAATCTGCATCAGCAGATTTCGTCTGCTGCGATTATGATAACCGCCAAGATAGATCACCAGACTGTGTTCCTGTTTAAAACGGTAAAAAGAAGTCAGATTTTCAATTGTGAATACTTTATCAATCGTCTGATCCGGACAGATATCCGGTACATCCTCCTCACTCCCCACCGCAACAGCGATTCCTTCCGGGAAAGCACTGATATCTGCAGCCTGCTTCCCAGCGCTGTAAATCTGTACGTTTCCCTTCATATACACATAGCCCGGCGTTTTATAAATCTGATACTCCGCAAGAATTTCTTCATTTTCAAATCCTGTCAGTTCTTCATTTTCCTCCCGGAATATTTTACAGATTTTTGGGATCAGTGTCTCGAATACTTTGCTGTCATGAAAATGTTCTATGGAAAATTCCCTGATATAACATTCTTTCCTGTTCTGCTCTACTTTATCTAAAGTGTCAATCAGTTGTTCTGTTTTCCTGTGATCCATAATGTCGAGATATTCTTTTACTGACTGTTCGCTTTCCAGCCGCGTTATCATGCGGGACAAAAAGCTTCTTGTTATCTCACCCTGCGTTTTCTGATAAAACTGCTCCAAAATCTGTTTTGTACGTGCCTCGGCTTCCCTCTTCGGCTTCCTGCCAAGCTTCTCATATGCCTCTTCCACATGATCCTCACAGAGTACAAGCTTCTCGATAATATATCCGGGCTTCTGGTTTTTCCATGCGATTGCGACCAGTCCCTCACGCTCCATCTGTTCTGCGGCTGCGTGAATGGTTTCTATCTCAAGCGAGCTCTCATCGAAATACTTTGGCATCGTCTTCTTATTGAACGGAAATGCAATATGGATCGCTCTCTGGTTTTCTCCTCTGGAAAGCTTACTGTTTTCGTATTTGTCCAGAAGATAATTCAATATCTTATTTTCGACCGGATGCATAACGATACTCCTCCACGAAGCTTACTTTATCGTCTGTCAGTACTAATAATGTCTCCTGCATTTTCGGACCGATATACTGGATTTTATCCGGCGGCGCTGCGATCACGATCTGAAGCGGCAGTCTGTTCATAAACTCAAGAACAGCCCCGATCCTCTCATCATCCATATTGTTAAATGCCTCATCAAACATCACCAGCCCGATCGCCTCTCCACCGATATTATTATTGTATAACTGGACAAATGATGCGGCTACCGTCACATAGAACGGGGTCTGTGTCTCGCCTCCGCTCTTTTCTTCACAAACCTTAGAGTAAAGAGAATAGCTGCCATCCTCATGTGTGATCTTAATATCATAATCCATATAGGTGCGGTAATCCGTAAATTCATCTAATGCCTTGATCCCATTGTCCTGATCCAGTGCGAGCTTTGAAAATAGTTCATCAATGACTTCCTTATGATTCTCATGAAACAGACCGCTGAAAATGGACTCTCCCTGCACTACATTGAAATCGTCCATGATCATATCGTAATATTTTCCATAGCTTTTGCTCGGCAAATATAAAAATTCATATCTTTCATTGCTGAAGGTGATATCTTTCAATGCCTTATTGAGTTCTTTAAACTCTCCCTGTGCCTGCTTCATATTTTCCTGAAGCTTGGATAAAAACTGTTCCCGGAATTCTTCCTCTGCCGATAATTTTGCTTTTCTTACTTTTTCTTCATAATTCAGAAGTTCGGAGTTCACCAGTCTCTCCTGGACTGCCGCATACTCCGGATATGCTTCTAACGTAGCTGCTGCACCAAAATCAAATGCCGTTTTGTAATCGTACATCGCACTTGTCATTTTCTTATCCGCATTCTCTTTTGTTGTATTATTCGCCTTACGTCTCCGGTCAAAATTCTGCCGGAACTGCTCTAATGTCTTATCACCGGTCTGTTTTTCGTATTCTTTCTTCCAGAGCACGATCTCATTTTCTGCTTTCTGGGCAATGTCTGTGATCAGTTCATTCTTGTGTATGCACTCATCCTCGCACTCCACAAGCCTGTCTTTTGCATTGCTTATTTTCAGTTCGCAGGCTCCGCTTTCCCTGTCACTTTTTGAAATGTGGCTTTTCAGTTCCTCACACTCTTTCCGCATTTCATCCGCACGGATCTGCTTTTCGATCATGGTCGTATTCTGCTGCAGATTCCGGATCTCCGTCTCACATTTTTCAATCTCAAGTCCTGTCCTTTTCAGTTCTGATACAATTGTAATCCTATACTTCACATCTGTATCATCATCCCACTCGAGCCATTGCAGCGTCACTTCCATATGTGTCATACGGTCTTTGCATTCTATTTTCTGCCGGTTTAAATCCTCCTTTTTCTGCAGTGCCTGCTCATACTGGACTTTGAATGCATTCTTGCCGATAAATGGAGTTGTATAGATTTCCGGTCTGATCGCAGATGCGACATGATTCTGATAGCGCATGCAATTTGGTGTGATAGAAACCGGATACTGTTTTAATTCATCCACTCTCTTACACATATGTACCTTGCCAAGAACCATATTCACATACCGCTTCGCATAAATACTCTTCGACTCCACAACTGTTGCAAGACTTCCTGCCGGAGCAATATCATATTCCTCGAGTTTGCCGGAATTGATCAGTCCCACACCGTATGCTTTCTTTTCTCTTCTCAGTTTTTCGTAAATACCAAGGGCAATGTCAAAATGTTCCGGTTCCACCAACAGATAAAAACGCTGTGTATTCAGATAGCCCTCCACTGCGTTTCTCCATGTCTCATCCGTGATCTCTAACATTTCACACAAAATCCTCGGCTTTGCCGTCCTTCCGATCTTGAGCAATTCCTGCTCCACACGCGACATCAGAAGCTCGACTGCCGAGGGATAGGAAAACCGGTGCTGTTTCAGATTACTGATCCGCTGCTCTGTCTCCTGCAGGTCTGCTGCGATCTCATTCAGCCGGCTTTGGATCTCTAAATTTTTCCTCTGCAGTTTTGTACTCATATGCTTCTTGTAAGCGATCGCCCGGTCAATCAGTTCCTGTGCACTAACAACGTCCTCCGTATCCTTCAGCCGGTGCAGCAGCTCATCATACTGCTTCATGCATTCATCCACATCCGGTATTTCAAGCAGTCGGCTTACTTTCTGTCCTGCTTTTTTTCCGCTCTCTAACAGTCTTTTCTTTTCCTGATATTGTATTTCTTCTTTTTCCTGTAATTCTTTCAGATATTTTTTCTGCTTTTCCAACGTCTGGAAATCTGAGTTGGCGTTCAGTTCCGCTAAAAGCAGTGTGCGGACTTCCTCCTTATTCTCCAGTTCCTTTTTCATGCTGCTGCACTTTGCATTCAGCTGTTCCAGACGGTAACTTTCGCGCCTGATCTCATCCTGCAGAACGCCGATCTGTTCTTTGGTCAGATCCAGATCCGACTGTGCCATAAAATATTCATACATCCGGTCAGATTGTATACAATCCACCACTGCTTTGTGGTGGCATTCGATCTCTGACAGTTTTTCAATTCTGTTTTTCACACCCTCCAGCGTTTTTTCCAGCTCCTGATAGCTTCTTACATTTTCGCGCAGATTGTCAATATTGACTTCTTTTTCATCCAGCACATAGGAATAGACAAAATCCTTGATATCATCAATTGGTTTAAATGCCAGTGCCTTTGGAATCAGCTGGAAGAACTTATCCTCGATTCTTCCAAAACGCTGTTTCATCATCTTTTTGCCTTCCGCATTCGTCTTTGCAAATAATTTGATGTTTTTATTGTTAAACGACCTGAATTCTGTGATGGTCCGTGGTCTGTTTCCGATCTTAAACATCTCATCCTCTAACATCACATTGTCCATGAGATAACGCACGACTGTCTCCTGCCCTTCAGTTGCCGAATCGATCACCGCTCCGATGACAAAATACTTTTCCTTGCTCTCCTCATAAAATTCCAATGCGACATGCGCACTGATTTCTCCGGTTCTCTCATAAGGATGATTTTCACGTCCGGTCTTACACCGGATATAACCGGTCAGCTTTCTCTTGCCGTTCTCATGGGCAGCCTTATTAAAATGATTTGTGGAGCAGGTCACAACAAATTGGATCGCATCTAAAAGTGTGGATTTTCCAGCTCCATTTTCGCCGGAAATCAGAGTTGAGTCCCCAAAATCTATCGTAACATCCGAGAAACGATGCCAATTAATCAGTTTCAGTCTGGTCAGCTTCTTCATCTTTTAATTTTCCTTTCCTATAACTGTCAACTTTTTCATAGACACTTTTGATGTCCTCAACCCGCACTGCCATCAGGATGGAATTATAGATCAAAACTCTGGACTCCTCATTTTTCAGATCCGAATCCAGCAGCTCGATCAGCTGATATCTCCGGAAAAGACGAAGCGCATTTCCCATCGTTGTTTTGTCGATCATTTTGTCACGGATCTTCAGGCTTAAAAACTTGTCCTGAATATCGCCCAGATTCACAATGACTTCATCACTCACAGACAATTCTCTTTTTTTCTCATCAAACAAAATGCGCAATATCAGCAAAATAACGGTCTCATATAATTTTAAATTCTGCCTGTTTGTGTTCAGGGCGTTGGTCAGCTGCACAACGCCGTATTCCTCATTCATTTCTAATCTGTAACCAAGCACTCCCAGTAATTCTTCAAACTTTTCTTTGTACTTTTGTATAAAATAGTAATCACTCTTTGTTGCCTGATTCTGTCTGCATATAAAACATACATTAATCAGTTTATTACATATTCTGCGGAATTCATCCTGATCCTTCTGCAGCATGCCATTTAATAAATCCATTCTGCTCTCCCTCTGCTATGCGCTGTCAGCGTTTTATGATTGCAAAATCCGGGAAATCAAACTCTCCACTGATTTTATTCGCACCTTCTGCCTTTTCAATCCGATATCGCATCTTTTTTCTGGAACCATACAGTCTGACATAGATCAGCCTGATAAAATCATCCATTGTTTCCATCGGAAGCTCAGACGCATAGATTTTTTCCCTGTCTCCTAATTGTTCTTCTACAAACCGCTCTATCCGTTCCGGGCTTAAAATGCGCTGCATCTTTTCGGTCATCTTCCGAAGCTTTTCCTGCCGGAGTTCCACATCCGGCATTACTTCTGTCAGTTCCTGCGGATGAAACTCTTTCTTTCCCTCGATCGGGCTGTAAAACGATTTCTCATCAATAAAACTGCTTCCAAACAGCCTCACCAGATTGTCCAGATACTCGATCTCATAAATCCCATTCAGATCCAGCTGGCTCTGTTCCATCTGCTCTCCAATGTATAAAAGGATTTCTTTCATCTGTCCTCTGACATCTTCCGTCCCTGCCAGCAGAAACTTTGCACGGTTTACCGCCGCCCTCTGGTATTGTGTGTTTTTCCGGTTGATCTCTGCCAGAATATCATCCATATTCCGGAACGCTTCCACAATCTCATGCAATGTCTGATATACCAGTTCTTCTGCCTGCCCGACCGGTATCTCCCGGATCGCTGCCAACTCTTCCGACGTCTTTGCGATATAACGTGAGCTATGCCCATTTGCTTCCAGCCGCTCTATGATCTCCGGCCGGAACTTTGACACATTGTCTGAAGTCAGTAATCTGTGGTAAGCTTTATCTACAATATTCGTAATATAATCATTAAACAGCGCATTCATAATCTCCGCTACGGTCTTATGCTTTGTCAGTTCATCAATGTAATGCTTGATATTCGAATTGAGGTTCTTTAGTCCTGTGATCAGCATATCCGTATTATCCCGGATCTGCTGTAACACAACAGCCGGATGATCCGTATTGGTCCGCACAAGACTGTAAATGGTATAAATATAGCCCTGATATTCCACCTTTCGTCCGTCTGAAATCTCAAGAAGCGTTTTCATGACTTTTACGGCATAATCATAAAAATTGACTCTCTGCACATAACTCTTATCCGTCTCAACCTCAAGCCAGCCGTACTTCTCCAATAAGCGCAGCATCTCATTTGCCTTTTTTCTGGAATCCATGCCATTTATGTCATCTTCCTCAAATTCCGCTGCCTGATTCTGTTCAAAATAAAACTGTAATTCATCCACAAGGATTTCTCTCTCGATCCCAAAGGAAAGCTGTGCACTCATTGCCTGAAACAACCGGCACAGACAGTCCCAATATACAAGTCTGTTCGGCGATGCCAGCGGTGTGAAAAATTCTTTTGGAATAATACCAAATAATGGATTGGTCTGCTGTGCCTGTGCGTCATCCATATCTGAAACTCCTGTCCTTCCCTCCATTATGCCATGGTGATCCGCTCAATTTTGCAGGAATGTTTTTTATAATCGTCCTTCTTTAACTCTTTGCTCTCATAATTGATCCCAACAAGTATCACTTCGCCCCTGTAATCCTTCAGGCTTTCGACATACTGTTTTCTTTTGATCTGTGTGATCGCTGCTTCCGCTGTCTGATTCCATTTCAGCTCTACAACGATTGCCGGTGTCTGTGTCGTTTTTCTTGGAACAAACACCATATCTGCAAATCCTTTTCCTCCGGCAAGTTCCCGGTATACTACATAATTCTTCTTCGCTGAATAATACGCAAGTGCGATCACACATGCCAATGAATTTTCATCATTATAGGCAAGTATGGATGTATTCTCCTGATGTGCATTCTCTATCATCCGGGCAACCGTTTCTTCCTCACCGCGGATTGTGGCTGCAAGCAGCTCTTCGGATTTCCGGATTGCGTCCATAACCGGTTCCCAGCCACCATCTTCAATACAATTAATAAATTCCTTCTGTACTTCCTGATTCGGGATATGAACGGTACATGTATCAAAATCATAAGTCAGATATCCCAGATGTACCAGAAGTGTCAAGACATCATCTGCACTTGCAAATGTAGTCATATCATTCTGAAATTTATCTGGATTTATCTCAATAGAACTTCCCGCAATCAGTCTCGTTACAAGTTCTTTCAAATTATACATATCCATCTGGATATACTTTTTTAATGCCTCATAAGTCTCTGTTTTGGTCCAATAGCTGTCAAAATCATGTCCTGAAAGTGACATTACGACTGATCTCGGATTATAAATCTGTATCCCTTTTAAATCATAACCGTCATACCACTGTTTCATTTTATCATATGACATGTCATACTGCGGGCACAATTCCTGCACTTCCTGCTCCGTAAATCCTGTAAATTCTGCCAGCTCACGCTGATTGGTCATGGAATATTCATCAAACATATTAAGGGCAGAATGTTCTCCATATTTTTTAATCGGAAGGATTCCGGTCATATAAGCCAAAATGCAATAAGGCTGGTTCTTTAACAAATCTCTCAGGAAATTCAGATACAATTTTTGTGCTTCTGTATCTTCCCCTTTTACACGGAAAATGCAATCCCACTCATCAATAATAAAAACAAAAAAGCTGTGTGTCTGTGCATAAATCTCTTCTATCACAGACACTAAGTCTTCTTCGTAGTACGTCACATCTGCAAATTCCCGCTTCAATTCGCGTGTTACTTTTCGTGAAAGCAATTCCAACATCTCATGTATTGTCTCTGTCCGCCCCAAAAACTGCTGGATGTTTAAATGAATGACATTATATTTATTTAAATGTTCTTTAAAACTGCTGTCATCTGCTATTTTAAAATTTTCAAACAATTCCTTCGAATCGCAGCCTTTGCTGTAATATGCCACCAGCATATTGGCTGCCATTGATTTTCCAAAACGCCGTGGTCTGCTGACACAGATGTTTTTATGTTCACCAAAAAGTTGTGAATTTGTAAATTTAATCATCTCAGTTTTATCAACATATATTTTAGAATGAATCGCTGCATTTCGAAATTCTTCATTCCCCGGATTCAAATAAAGTCCCATTTTGACCTCCTTTGCTGTGACGATCAGTCCCACAATCAACACTGTCTTTCCTTCAAATGCAAAGCCGTACTGTCACCACTATCCCACCATTCCTTTAAAAA
>OHDC01000402.1_pt1 | contig 28054 bp, 20 predicted proteins | sample 1566851 | NCBI WGS metagenome assembly OHDC01 (sample SAMEA3879590, study PRJEB24766) | human gut metagenome | biome: human-associated habitat; feature: feces | place: USA | collected 1985/1987 | reverse complement strand
TGAAGCAGAAACCCGCCGAGGCAACTTCGACATTAAGCTACGGCTGTCGGAGAAGTGGTAGGAATCCTCTTCATTTATGGAGGGGAGGAAGTCAATAGTAAAAAGCGAACTATGAGGAAAACCCCGTTAGCTCATTACTCAGCTTCAAGTCCCAAATTCAACGGTTAATGCAATGCAAAACTCAACAGCTGGAGTCGGTAGCCGCGTAAGAGGCTGCCGAGTTCAATCAAGAAAGCCTGCGTTCATTTAAACTTTCGCTGAAGGTTTCGACGAGGAACTTACTTGAAGAGTACAAAGCGTGACTACGAAGCTTGGCAAAGAATTTGACATCCAGGAACCTTATCAATACGGAAAACAATCCCGAAGCTTTTTTCAAGGCCTGTGTTGAAGAAGATCTGGGAGATGGATCACTCGTTAGAAGGGCACTTGGCGAAATGGCGAAGGCTAAAGGAATGGTTCAGCTCGCAAAGGAGACAGGTCTCTCAAAGCAGTGTTTGTACAGAGCGCTCAGCCCCGAAGGATCACCTAAATTCGAAACGATATTTAGAATCAGCAAGGCCTTGAAGCTGACGATTCCGACTCATCGAGCCTGATTTAAATTCTCCGATCTCCGCTGCGGCTGGAAAGCTCTAAAAGTTACTCTGTGTCCGCTGGCGCTCTCTTGAAAAGTTTTGTAAGACCGGCAAGCCAGAATTTCACAAAGATGCCGACGCATAACGCCGAAATAACAGTTCCTTCCCGCAGCCCGTGTATTTCGTGGAAAACGCAGTAACTAAGAAGTAAAGCCAACAAAACCAAAATAACGTCATTGGCGATTTTGACGGATGAAAATGGCTTGTGCAGAACCGTACTGACCGCAAGTACGAGTCCTTCCCCGGGTAACGCTGCGGCGCCGGCAAACACTTCTAAAGCAACGCCGAGTCCGAGAACCACGTTTCCAAGCATCGAGACTGCAAAACATTTCCAATAAATATCTGAAGACAAGAACTCAGTGATCTGCATAGATGTATCGATGAAGTAAGAGAAGGCGAATGTGATCGGAATTTGCGAGAGAAGTAGAAGCTTGTTGATGGATTTTCGGAGCAGCGGCCACTGTGCAGCAACAAAGAGCAAGTTAATGAAGAAAGTAGTTTCACCGAAGGTTAAGCCGCTGGCATAAGACGACACTAATGGCAGAGAGCTGATGGGCGTGGTTCCGAGATTGCCTCGAGTCACGAGTGCGATACCTAAACTCATGACGAACAATGTAGCGACGAATATGAACCACGGGCCTAACTTGCGAAACATTTCGGAAAAATTTGAAAGATGTTGGACTTGAGGATTAGAGATTCAAGAAAGAAAAGTCGAAGGGCTGAGCTTCGACTTTTCAGATTGATTAGAGGTTAGAAACCGTTATGTTCCTGCTTTTGCTTCGGACTTCGATGGGGCAGGAACGTCGTTTTCGACTTTGCATATCACTTCCGGCATCGAAATGATATGCAGATCCCTCTGCTGGAACGGAATGTTGATCTTGCGCTTGTTGAATTCACGGAACATCGCGCGACCAATGTTGGACCTCAAAGTCGCGGTGCCTTTTTCGGGGTCGGGAACCCAGAAGTACGACGTCAGTTCAATACCGTCGGCTCCGAAGTTCGTCAGAATGGTGTAGGGCGCCGGATTGATCAGCACGCGCGGCTGTTTTCGGACGATATCGGTCATGAGCTCAATGACTTCATCAATGTCGGCGCTGTAGTCAACGCTCATCATGACGGTCGCACGTCCCGGACCCAACAGGTACGAGGTATTGCGAACGCTGCTGGTGACGAAATTCTCGTTCGGGATAATCGTTACGCTGCCGTCGTAAGCCTTAACAGCTGTGTAGCGCGTCTTGATGTCCGTCACAATACCTTCAACGCCGGAAACGTTCACCAAGTCTCCGATTTTGATGCTCTTATCCAGAAGAATAATGAATCCGCTGACGTAGTTAGAGGCAATTTTCTGTAAGCCGAAACCTAAGCCGACACCGATGGCACCGCCGAAGACACCAAGCACGGTGATGTCAATACCAACGGAAGCCAGACCGATCAGAATCGCAATCGTCACTAAAACGACCTTGACTACCCGGATGATCACAACGCGGACGTTGGACTCCATGGTCGGAAGGCTGTTTATCCATTTCTCAAAGAACTGACCGATCCACTTCGCGATAAAGAGCGCTAAGGCAATCGAGAAGCCGGAAAGGAAGACAGACCAAACCGTTGCGTTGGTGCTTCCCAGCGGAATTTTGGTGGTCTGCATGAATTCGACGCACTTAGGCAGTACACCGACGATCTGAAGCGCGACACCGCCCCAAATCGAAAACGTCAGGAAGCTATCCAGGCTGCTGTTGTATTTGCGCGAAAGTGAGTGCAGCAGAAATACGACTGTGCGGATCACAACGTAGGCCCCGAGAATCAGCCAAGCAATGGATTCCAGCGGCAGGGCTTTCTTAGGAAGCAAGCCGAAAAGTCGCACGGTAAAGGTGCTGACCGCGATGAAGAACATTCCAAGCAGCGGGAAACTCAGCCGCAGAATCAGCGTCTCAATGCCTCGTCTTACCTTTGCCCAGAAAGCGCTCTCGCGATGTTCAGGCTTGACCGGGGCTTCGCCTTCTTCCGCTTTGATCTCGTCGCTTTCGATGATTTCATTGGCGGCTAAGTGCTTAATAATCCGCATGCGGATGTATTTGCCGAGCAGCCAAGCCAAAAACAGTGAGCCCAGAATGGAGGCCAGCTGCCAATAGATGATCGGCTGGTTAAGCCCTTTTTCAAACATCAGCAGGAGTTGATCCAGGATGTTTCTGTCGCCGCTTAAAAGTTCTTCTGTCGTAACCGCTGTTTGTGCGACTTTGGCGATTTCGGCGGATGCGGCTGCCGAGGTACTCATAGGCTGTCTCCGTTAGGTTAACGACCGTTTGCGTCGTCAACCGGATCAAATGTCAATGTAATAGAAGAAGGAATGTCTCCTACCGGGGGTTTGGGGAAGGGATTGCACATCAGAATCGCTTTTTCCACCGCCGTATCGAAAGCCTTCAGACCGCTGCTGCTGATCATCCTGGGCGGAACAGCCTTCTGACCGTTCTTGAGCAGACGGACATCGAACTTGGCAACGTACATTCCGCGTTTGGCGCCGGCCGGCGTATTAAACGTAATATGCGGACGGATGCAGGCAACGATACGGTTGTTGTACTGGGCTTGCTGGAAGTTCGTCATGGCGCCGGAGCCTGAACCCATGGCAGATCCGCTCTGGCCGGTTAAGCGGCTGAGCATTTCTTTTCTGCGGGCGGCATTAGCCTGTTCTTGGGCTCTCTGACGATTGAGTTCTTCTTGAGCCTTGCGTTTTTCAGCTAGGGCTTTTTCACGCTGAGCCTTTTCTTCAGCGATCTTGCGTTCGCGTTCCTGAGCTTGTTTCTTGAGTTCTTCCTGCTTGGCTTTGCGTTCGGCTTCTGCTTTTTCTTCAGCCTTACGTTTTTCTTCCGCTAAGCGTTTCTGCTCTTCTTGTTTCTTCAGCTCTTCCTGACGCTTCTGTTCTTCGATGCGTCGTTCTTCTTCCTGACGGCGCAGTTCAGCCTGGCGAGCTTCTTCGGCTTTACGCTGCTCTTCAGCTCGTTTGGCTTCCTGAAGCTGACGTTCGCGCTCAAGAATGCGTTGTTTTTCCTCTTCCTGCTTCTTCTTTTCGCGGTCGAGTCTTTCTTGGACGATGTCCGGATCCTCAAGCAGGTTGGCTTGACGATCTAAATCCGTCTGAGCGATAGGAGGCGGGGGCGGAGGCAGCTGCTGCTGAGGCTCTTCCGGAGCAGGAGGCTCGGGAGCGGGTTCCGGTTCCGGCTGAGGTTCAGGCTGGGGCTCCGGTTCGGGCTGAGGCTCGGGTTCCGGCTCAGGCTGCGGTTCCGGTTGCGTCTCTGCCGGAGCTTCTGCCGCCGGCATATCGCCGTTCCACAGTTCGGCATAGACGGGTCCTGTCGGCTCCGATCTCCATTGCATGGAAACGAAGAGCAGCACAAAAAGAAGCCCGTGGGCGATTAAAGCGAGCACAAAAGCCGTGCCCCAATAACCCTGAGCGCCTGAGAGCCGATTCGCTTGATTCGGAGATAAGTCGTCCATTACTTGGCACCGCTTCCTTCAAGTTGCAATGACAGACCGATACGCGTGATGTTGGCCTTTTGTAGATTGCGCATCACGTCGATGACTTTTTCATATGCGACGGTTTTATCCGCAGCAATGACAACCGGAACCTGATTCCCGTCGGTCTGCATCGATTCGACCGTAGAGACTAACTGAGGGAAATCAACCGGAGTTAATTTCTTTGCGGTATCGCGGATCTGGAGTTTGCCGTCTGGCGAGATAATGACTTCGACAACTTTATCCGGAGTGCGAGCCGCTTTATTGACTTTCGGCAGATCGACGATCGAAGGATTGACGTATGGGGCGGCGACCATCAGGATCACCACGAGAACGAGCATCACGTCAATGTACGGGACGACGTTCATCTCTGCTAAAAGACGTCTTTTGCCGTTACGTGCCATGTTGTGTCCTTAGGCCTGACGCCCCAAAATGTTCTGGAATTCCTGCATGAAGCTTTCGTACTGGCTCGAGAGACGATCCAGACTGTAAGCAAAGCGGTTGTAGCCGATAACGGCAGGAATAGCGGCAAACAGGCCGATCGCGGTTGCTACCAGAGCTTCGGCAATACCCGGGGCGACGACAGCCAGCGAAGCGCTTTCCAGGTTGCCCAAGCCGGTGAAGGCGTCCATGATGCCCCAGACCGTGCCGAACAAACCGATGTACGGGGAAACGGAACCGATGGTGGCCAAAACGCTCAAGCCCGACTCGAGAATGTCGAGTTCTCTCTGATAACGGGCGCGCATGGCGCGAGACACACCGTCAATGACGCCGAAGGTGCCGGCGCGGGCTTCGAGATTGCTCGCGCGGCTTCTTAAGAACTCGGTCATGCCGGAGTAGAAGATGCCCTCCTGAGGGCGGATGGAAGAGCGGCGCTCGGTGGCGCTTTCGTAGAGTTTATTTAAATCTGCACCGCCCCAGAAACGCTTGTCGAAGTTGCGGGCTTCTCTTCTTGCACGGCTCATCTGGAACCATTTCTGAAAAATAATGGTCCAGCTCACTAAAGAGAAAATCAAAAGAATAGCCAAAACAATCTGAACAACGGCGCTCGCATGAGCAACCAAAGTAATGATTGATAAATCGGCAGATGCTTCCATCACAGTCCCTTGTACTAACGAATGATTAATGATTTAAAAGTTTTTTGAGTTGTTCTGAAATAGGCTCGGGCATAGCCACCGGGCGGAATGTGTGCGCGTCGAGCGTGCCGCAGCGAACGTCTCCGACGTTGAGCACTTCATCTCCTCTCAGAATTTCCTGATGAAATTCAAAAGAAGTACGGCCGCACGCGGTGACCGTTGATCGAACCACTAATTCATCATCCAGCCGAGCCGCTTTCTTGTACTTGGCTTTGGCTTCGGCGACGACAAAGACGACGCCGAGCTCTGAGTACAGCCGCTCCTGACTCCAGCCCAACGCGCGCAGCCATTCCGTGCGTGCGCGTTCCATGAATCTGAAGTAGTTTGCGTAATAAACCACTCGTGCACAGTCTGTGTCTTCGTAGTAGACGCGAACCGGCCAGTCGAAATAGTGTTTTTCCATCAACGAATTCTCATCCGAGCACGCTTAGACGCGCTCAAAAAGGCTCCTTGAAGCCCAGCCTCACATAACAGCGCATTTTAACAAACGGGTACCGGAGAATCAGGCTTGAAAACTCTTCTTTGTACCCGTTTTTCTGAATCAATAAAATCTTGTGTGAAACTTAAAAAGATAGGAATACCCCTAGGTGTGCAACTGTGCCTAAATGTTTTATTTCTTTGGAACTTTTTGCGATCTGATAAGATATCACGTCCCAAAATAGGCGAAAGGAAGAGCAGTGAAAATTAAAGTAGGATACGGCGCAGCTTACGGCAGACTTTTTAAGCTGTCGGCGGCCGTCTTTGCACTGGCCGCGCTGACCTCCTGCAAAGAAATTCCGAACTCCGTTCACACGGAAAAAGAGCTTGCCTCCAACACGCTCTATACGCCATTCTCAGGCCGCAGTCCGAAGCATTTAGATCCGACGAGTTCTTACTCTTCAGATGAGACGCCTTACACCTATAGTATCTATGAACCGCTTTATCAATATCACTTCTTAGAGCGGCCGTATCGTCTGATCCCTCGCTCTGCCGCTGAGGTGGTCAAGCCAGTTTATTTGGATAAAGACGGAAAGGTTCTTCCGGAGACTGCATCAGCGGAAGAGATTGCGCTGAGCGTTTACGAGATCCCGATTAAGAAGGGCATTTTGTTTGCCCCTCATCCGGCCTTCGCTAAAAATGAGAAAGGCGAGTACGTCAATCACGCTTTAGCGCCTGAAGTCATCGACCAACTGCACAATCCGATGGATTTGCCGCAGAAAGGTACGCGTGAACTGACCGCCGAGGACTTCGTTTACTCGATCAAGCGGATGGCTAATCCCCGCATCATTGCTCCGGTCTACGGAACGATGGTGAACTATCTTCCGGGCTTAAAAGACTTTGCCGTTCAGGTGCGCGCGGAAGATAAGCGTCTTCGCGCTGACCTCAAACCTTCCGATCGAGACTTACCGTTCTTAGATTTACGGAAGTTTGAACTCAAGGGCGTATCGGCGCCGGATAAGCACACACTGCGGCTCGAAGTCAAAGGAAAGTATCCCCAGTTCCCCAACTGGCTGGCAATGACTTTCTTTGCGCCGGTTCCGTGGGAAGCAGAAGCCTTCTACGCCCAGAAGGGTATGGCCAAGAATAACTTGTCTTTGAACTATTGGCCTGTAGGCACCGGTCCTTACATGCTGGTGGAATCGATTGAAAACCGCAAACATGTCATGGAGCGCAATCCGAATTTCCGAAAGACGGAGCTCTATCCGTGCACGGGTGAACCCGGAGACGAAGCAAAAGGCTTTTTAAAAGACTGCGGAAAACCGCTGCCTTTCATTGATCGGATTGAAATCACGGCAGAAAAAGAAAGCGTGCCGCTACGCACGAAGTTCTTGCAGGGCTACTACGACTCTCCGCAGATTGAACGCCTCGACAACGGTCAGGGCTTCTTGATCGGCATGGCGGACAGCGCGGAAAAAGAGCAAGAGTACAAAGAAAAGAAACTGCAGTTTCCGCAGACCATAGAAGCGCAAAACACGTACTTCGGCTTTAACTGGATGGATCCGGTCGTAGGAGAAGGCAAGACGCCCGAAGAGCGCGAGCGCAACAAGAAGCTTCGTCAGGCGATTTCTATTGCCATGGACTGGGAAGAATATATCCAGATCTTTGAGAAAGGGCTGGCGTCTCCCGCGCATGGACCCCTGCCGCCGGGACTTTTCGGATATCGAGAGGACGGCGCTGCGGCCTTTAACCCGATCGTTTACGAAAAGACCGAAGACGGACTCGTCCGCCGCAAGTCCATTGAGGAAGCCAAGAAGCTACTGGCAGAAGCGGGCTATCCCGGAGGCCGTGATGCAAAAACCGGCGAGCCTTTGGTCCTGAATCTCGATTTCCAAGCGGCGGCTTCTCCATCGACGAAAGCCATGCTCGACTGGTATCAGAAGCAGTTTGCCAAGATCGGCATTCAGCTCGATATCCGGGGTACGGACTACAACCGTTTCCAGGATAAAGTGATTTCCGGCAATCACCAGCTCTTCCTATGGGGCTGGCTTGCCGACTACCCGGATGCAGAAAATTTCCTGTTCCTGCTTTACGGTCCAAACGCAAAGTCCAAGACCGGCGGCTCCGGAGAAAACGCGGCGAACTATCAAAATCCGAAGTACGACGAACTCTTCAGCCGAATGCGTTATATGGACGAGGGTCCGGCTAAGGCCGAGGCCATCAACGAACTGATCAAGATCGTCCAGGAAGACGCACCTTGGACATTCGGATACTTTCCGACAAGCTCCGCAGCGTTCCATCAGTGGGTGCACAACGGCAAACCCACGCAAGTTGTGCGCAATCACATTCAGTATCTGAGGCTCGATCCTGAGACGCGTGTAAAGGCCATTAAAGAATGGAACAAACCGATTTACTGGCCGCTGCTGGTTTTTGTTCTGCTGTCGGCCTTGGTGACTATTCCGGCCGTGGCCCTTCATAGGAAGCGGGAAAGAATGACCGCACGCACCACAGAGGAGCAAGTCAAATGATTCGTTATCTTTTAAGACGCATCGGCTACGGCTTCCTGATCCTGATCGGCGTCAATCTTCTGACCTTTATGCTGTTCTTTACGGTCAACACGCCGGACGATATGGCTCGCCTCAATATCGGCGGCAAACGCGTGACCGCTGAAGCGATCCAGAACTGGAAAGAAGAGCACGGCTACGATAAGCCGCTGCTTTGGAATGAGAAGGCCGAAGGCTCGGATAAGCTTACCGATACGATTTTTTGGCAGCACAGTGCGCGTCTCATGGTAGGAGACCTCGGCGCGTCAGACGCAGGACGCGACATTGCCTATGAAATCAAAAACCGAATGTGGCCCTCGGTTGCTTTGGCATTTCCGACCTTTTTGCTTGGCGTCTTTGTGATTGTTGTGTTTTCTTTAGGTTTAGTGTTTTTCCGGCACACGAAGCTTGAAATCGGAGGCGTGGTCTTTGCCATTGTCATGATGTCGGTCTCGTCACTTTTCTACATTATTTTCGGGCAGTGGCTTTTCTCCAAAGTCCTGCGGCTTGTTCCGATCTCAGGCTTTGAGACGGGAACGGCCATGATTTCGTTCCTGATTCTTCCGATTGCGATCGGCGTTTTCTCGCGTATCGGCGGAGACGCGCTGCTGTATCGATCGATGTTCCTGGAAGAAATCAATAAGGATTACGTTCGCACCGCTCGAGCAAAGGGCCTGAGCGAAACGGCAGTTCTCTTTAAACACGTGCTGCGCAACGCCAGCCTGCCGATTCTGACTTCAACGGTTGCCGTGCTCCCGATGCTGTTTTTAGGTTCCTTAGTGATGGAAAGCTTCTTCGGCATTCCGGGCTTAGGAAGCTTCACGATTGATGCGATCAATGCTCAGGACTTCGCGATTGTCCGTACGATGGTTTTTGTAGGAACAGTCTTGTATGTCATCGGTCTGATTCTGACGGACGTGGCTTACACGATTGCCGACCCGAGGATCCGTTTGAAATGATGCCTAAATTTGTTTTGCTTCCGACGGATATCGTGGTTGTTGTTCTTCTTGCGGCACTGACGTTTTATCTGATTCATGTTGCCCGCTCCGAAGAGCTCAAAGCACGCTGGCGTTATGTTGTGAGTTCCGGCGCCTCGCTGTGCTCGCTTTCGCTGCTGTGTTTCTTTCTTCTGCTCTCCGTCGTAGATTCGGTGCACTTCCGTCCCGTCATTGATGTTCAGGACGGCCGCGCGATCTATGACGTCAAAGCCTATTCCCTTCTGGATAAAGCGCTCGGCAAAGCGTCTTCGGCGGAAGAGAAGTCTTATTCGATGCCGCTGGCGACTCAGACCTTTGAGAAAATTTCCCGCTTTGAAGACGGCAAACCTGTACGTGATTACGAACCGCTGAAAGCCGGCGGCGCGCATCTTAAAGCTCGAGCTGATTGGGCAGAAGACGTCATTATTAAGTCTGCCAGTGGCTTAGGCGCGGGGCTGGCGCTTAGCGCTTTGCTGTGGTTCTTAACGGTCGGATTGATTTCCCGTTCTAAAGGCCGCTCATTTAAGGAAGAAGTGCGCACTTTATTTAAGCGCCGCGACGAGGTTCCTTATGAAGCGATTCTGACGACATGTTCTGTCTTAATAGTTCTCGGGTGCCTGATCGGCGCGCTCTGGCCGTACTATCACGTGATGGGGACGGATCAAACAGGAAACGATGTTCTTTATCAAGCCTTTAAGTCCGTGCGTACCGCCCTTGTGATCGGAACACTGGCGACTTTGACAACGCTTCCTTTTGCCGTGGTGTTGGGAATCTGTGCAGGCTTCTTCAAAGGCTGGGTGGACGACTTGATTCAGTACCTCTACACCACGTTGTCTTCGATCCCGAGCGTTCTTCTTATTGCGGCCTCGGTTCTGATGATCCAGGTGTTTATTGACTCTCATCCCGGCATGTATGCAACCGGCATTGAGAGAGCAGACCTTCGTCTATTCATGCTTTCGATCATCATCGGTTTGACAGGCTGGGCCACGCTCGCTCGTCTGCTGCGTGCCGAAACTCTGAAGATTTCTCAGCTTGATTACATTCAAGCGGCTCGTGCCTTCGGTTTGGGACCGTTCAAAATCATGAAGCGTCATGTTTTGCCGAATGTCATCCACATCATTTTGATTGTGGCGGTGTTGGATTTCTCCGGCATTGTTCTTTACGAAGCTGTGCTTTCGTACGTTGGTGTCGGCGTTGATCCGACAACGCACAGTTTCGGCTCCATGATTAATGCCGGGCGTCTTGAACTTTCCCGCACTCCGGTTGTTTGGTGGAACCTCTGCGCGGCTTTCACTTTCATGCTCACACTTGTGTTGTCTGCAAACTTATTTGCATCAGCCGTTCGGGAAGCGTTCGACCCGAGATTGGTCCTCAAAATCGGGAGGAAGGAATAATGCTTCAGATCTCTAATATGGTGACTGAAATCCTCACTTCCGAGGATACGGTTCGCGTCGTAGACGGCCTGAGTCTGACGTTGAATCGAGGAGAAATCTGCGCCTTAGTCGGAGAATCCGGATGCGGCAAATCAATGACGGCGTTTTCTCTATTGAGACTTCTGCCAAGCTCCGGACGAGTCTCGAGCGGTGTTGTTACCGTTGACGGAACGGAAATCATGGGTCTGCCGGAAGCGGCGATGCGCAATATTCGTTCCTCCAAGATCAGTCTGATTTTCCAAGAACCGGCGACGTCGTTAAATCCGGTGATGACCGTCGGGGATCAAATTGTCGAGACGATTCTGCTTCATACTCCTCTGCGCGGCGATGAAGCGCGAGCAAAGGCACTCGACTGGCTGAAAAAAGTCGGAATTCCCGAGCCTGAACGCAGAATGAAATCATTCCCGTTTGAGCTCTCCGGCGGCCAAAAACAGCGTGTGATGATTGCTATCGCGCTGGCGGCCGAGCCGAACTACCTCATTGCAGACGAACCGACAACGGCGCTGGACGTTTCCGTTCAGGCTCAGATTCTTGATCTTTTAAAGCAGCTCAAGGAAACCGAAAACATCGGCATTCTGCTGATTACTCATGATTTGGCTGTGGTAGCACAGGTCGCTGACAGAGTGGGGCTGATGTATGCCGGTGAGTTAGTGGAAGAGGCATCGGCGCGTGAGTTCTTCTCCAAACCATTGCACCCTTATGCGCGCAACCTGTTAAAGGCACTGCCTGAAGGAAAGCAAAAGAGCCAGATGCTTGAAGCGATTCCGGGCATGGTTCCTCGCCTGAACCGAGAGTTCCACGGGTGCCGATTTGCCGAACGCTGCAAAAAGGCGCGTCCGGAATGCTCTGAGCATAAAGTTGCCTTACAGGAGATTGGCGGACGAAAAGTTCGCTGTCTGTTCCCTGAAAATGATCCGATTGAGCTTCCGCGAAGTGACGTGGTTGTCGAAAGGGAGCAGAAGGATGTGCCTCGTATTTTGGAAGTCAAAGATTACAGCGTTTGGTTCCCGATTCGCGGCGGATTTCTGTGTCCGACGGAGTACGCCAAAGCCGTCAACAATGTTTCCTTTGATGTGCGCAGAGGATTGACCACAGCGCTGATCGGAGAAAGCGGCAGCGGCAAAACCACCGTTGCCCGAGGCATTCTCCAGCTTCTGCGACAGCAGGCAAAAATCACGGGTTCTGCGCTCTTAAATGGAAAGGACTTAGGCAGCTTGAACGGTCCCGAACTTCGACAAGCCCGCGTCGATATGCAGGTTATTTTCCAAGACCCGTTCTCCAGTTTGAATCCAAGAATGCGCGTTAAGGAAATTCTGCTTGAGGGCCTGGAAAGTCTGCATCCTGATATTCCTGCAAATGAAGCGCTCGGCAGAATTGAAGGTGTCATCGGTCTTTGCGGACTTCGTTCCGATTCATTGAATCGGTATCCGCATGAGTTCTCGGGCGGTCAAAGACAGCGTCTAGCGATTGCTCGTGCGTTGGTGGTTGAACCCAAACTTCTGATTTGTGACGAACCGACTTCGGCTTTGGATGTTTCGGTGCAGGCTCAAATCCTGAACCTTCTGAACGAAATCCAAAGAAGCCGCGATATCTCGTACTTGTTCATCACTCATAACTTCGGTGTTGTGCGTTATCTCGCTGACGAAGTCATTGTGATGAAGTCCGGAGAAGTGGTAGAGGCGGGATCGGCGGAAGAAATCCTTAATCGTCCGAAAGATCCTTACACCTGCCGTTTGCTGGAAGCAGTTCCAAATTTCGACTCCTTGAAGTAACGATCAAGAAGTTCGTACAAGGTCGACAGAGGCGCCTAGATACGGAGAGAAGTTCTAGGCGCTGTTAGCGAGATTCAGCGAAAGACGAAATAAAAATTCAGAGGGGACTTTTATCTTTTAAGGAAGGATTTAAAGAAGGCCTTGCTGGTTGATCAGAGAGTTCTGGCTGTCAAAGAAAACCTCTATTTTGAGGATTGAGCAGAAATTGAACAAGATTGAACAAGTATTGTGAGTCGGCCTAGCTTGAGAGGGAGCCACTTCATCTTTTATTTCGAAAATGACAGCAGTTTTTTCAGCGAAATTTCGCTAAAGATAAAATAAAAATTTAGAGGGGATTTTTATCTCTAAACGATCGGATCAAACAGACTTTTCCTTCTGGGGCTAAGCGTTCTTGATGTCAAATAAAGTACCTATTTTTTGGAATTGAGTAGAAATTGAACAAGAATCGCGCAAAGATTGAGCAACTATTGAACAAGTATCGTGCATAGGCCGAGCTTGAGAACGAATTTCTCTTTTCAATCCGGAAAGAGTAACCGAGCGTTTTCCGTGATGTCTCGCTGGGTGGCTGCGATGTCTATAAAAACGTCTCCTAAGCGATCTTGATCAGATATGATCTGGATTCCGTTGTTTTGACACAAATCTAAGTAGACCGCCAGCGCCGTTCTTTTGTTGCCGTCCTGAAAGAAGTGACCTTTGAGGAGGCTGACAACGATGCTGGTTATCTGCTCTGGGACGGTGCCGTAATAGGAATAGCTGGACAGACATCCGTCGACTCGCTGTCTTCCTTCTTCTGAGCAGCGATTACCGGAGAGAGCCTCATTGATCAAGACAACCGCATCAATATCTAATGGCGTACTCATTTGTCTTTTAGATAATCAAAAGTCTTTTTGAAGGTGCTTAGATTTTCTTTAAAGCGCTTGAGCATCTGCTCTTTAGTATTTGGACGGAGCTCTTGTTTTTGAGAACCTGATTTCTTATCTGTCATGGTGTAGAAAGAGAAGAGCCGTTTAGATTTGATTAACCGGCTCGGCTTCTTCTCTCAAGGAGAACTAAAAATTAACCTTGTTCGCTGAAGCGCTCTTTAAGCCGCTGAGGCAGTCCTCCGCTGCGTTGCGTGACGGTCTTTAAAGACATGCCCAGAACATCCTTAGCCCCGAAAATCTGGCACGTTTTTTCCGAACGAGTAATGCCGGTATAAAGAAGTTCGCGCGTGCATAACGAGGCAGCATCACTTCCGGCGCTCATCGTCGGCAGGAAGATGGCGACATCACGGAAGCCGGAACCCTGCGATTGGTGAATAGTGATGGCAAAGGCAGTGTCATATTTTGGCAGCAGCTGAGCCGGAACGATTTTCTTCAGATCACCGATGAATGCATACCACGTCGGTTTGTCGGAATCAGCTGTCTTCAAGCCGAAAATAATAGCCACGTCGCCGTTGGCAACACCGAGACCGGAGTCGTTTTGACGAACAATGATGACCTTGCCGTTGTACATGTCATCGGCGGATGGGACTTTAAATGCCGATTTAACAAAATCTTCGCAAAAGTCATTGACGGCGTTGACGCCTGTGGGACCTTCACGCTGTGCGCATAAGGGCCGGAAGGTACTCAACTCGTTCCAAACCTGTTCAAGAGCTTGTTGTACATCACTAGGAAGGTTTTCGAAGCTGGCTGATCTGGGATCTACTTCGTTTTTATCATTCGAAGTTAAAGTCAGGTTTAAGTTTTGGACTGCTTTGCAGTAGGTATCGAGTTTTTCTTCTAACCAATTCTGAGCCCGCAGAGGAAGATTTCTTCCTGCAGATTTGAAAAACACGCCGGTATCCTTAAATCCTTCGAAGGGACGATCGTCCGTATATTCAACTTGCGAAATAAAGCTGGAAAGGTCGGGATCTTTCTTTTCTTCGAGCGCGAGCATGCACTGAGCTAACCTGCCGATAGCGGATTTGTCATTGAAGCGAATGCTCTCTTTTAATTCAACGATGTGCCCTTTTAAAACTCCTGAATTATCAGAGATATCCGCAAATACCGAACCCGGCCCGACGGCTGCCAGCTGATGCTTGTCGCCTAAGAACACTGTTTGAGTTCTGGCCGGGTCAATTGCTCTGACAAGCTTCAAAGCCAAGGCCGAGTCAATCATTGAACTCTCATCCACGATTAGCAAATCTGCTTCAATCGGATTATCCGCAGACGGCCGTTTTCCGTTGGATAAATCCGTAACCAGTAATTTATGGATCGTTAAAGAGGTCAGCCTGTCTTCGGCAAGAGCTTTGCGAACCTCGGGATAGTAAGGAGCAGAGGTTGGACCGGCATCCGCCTGATTTTTTACGGATTCAAGGAGGCGGCTTGTGGCTTTCCCGGTTGGTGCGCACATTTGAATGATGCCCTTCGGATGAATCTTCAAAAAGGCTTCGATGAACTTCACAACGGTAGTTGTTTTGCCGGTACCGGGACCGCCGCAAATGACGGAGAATTTTTCCGAAACCGCAAGTTCGGCTGCTTTCAGCTGTAGGGGATTTAAAGAGTAGGCTTTCTTGTCGCCCTTTTCTCGTGCATTCTTTAACGTCTGTTCTAGCTGTCCCAAGGCCTCTTTTACCTCGTTGACTTCGCTGGCGCTTGCAGAGCACATACCGTGAATTCCCGCAGCCAAACGGCTTTCAGAGCAAAAGTTGCGGCGGGAATAAATTCTCAGCTTTTTCGGTTCGCTTACGTCAAGAATAAAGGGCGTCGGAGCGACAGAAAGGTTGTTGGGTTCATCAGCAATTTTGCTGCTGCCGTCTGTTAGCAGCTCTGCTTCCCTAAGCAGCTCCACGTATCCTTTATTTTGCGGCGTTGCATCAAGCTCGACACATAAACCTCCGAGGTGTTCTGCTTGTCCGAGATGCAGCATGAAAAACGCCAGCGCATTTCGCTGCTCTGCCGTCACAGTTTTTCCTCGACGAGCTAAAAGATCAAGCAGAATGGTGCCGAGGTTTTCAAATGAATTTTGGTTTTGCGAAATCATTTCACGCAGCTCCTTTAGCACGAGATTCCAGGAGTTCACGACTAAATCCGTTTTTCAGGAAGTCGTCTAAACATTCGATAAGGCCATCTTTGGGACGCTCAAAGTATGTTCCGCGCCCTTCTTTGTTGATACCGCGTAAAAAGCAGTAAATCGCGCCTCCGATGACTTTATAACCCTCACCTTCAGGCAGATTTAAACGAACCTCGAGCATTCGTTTGAGTGCAACCAGGTAAAGCGTCAACTGGAGCTCATAGTGATTGTTTTTCATCAAGGCGTCTACGGCTTCTGGCGTGTACAGCTCGGGAGCATTATTGCGGTAATCAATTTTGTTCGTCTTCCAGTCGATGACCCAATATTTGCCGTCTGCGGCAAATGCTAAGTCGATGGAGCCCGTGAGGTATCCGCGCATATCGAGTTCCGATAAATGGAAGTCTTTATAACGAGAATCAAAGGCTGTTAGTGTTTCAGCCAAAAGACTCGCCGTCAGACGTTCTCTGCCCTTTATCGGAGCTCCGACGGAAAGCATGAATTTCAATTCCGGACGGCAATCTTTAAGATTTTTAAAAAGCTGAGCGAGGTGGAAGCCCGGCGTGGAGGGCAGAATCTTTGCTTCGAATAAATTTTCGAAGAACTCTTCCGTTTTGGTCTCGATTTCGGCCTTTCGTTCTTCTGTTTCCGGAGCGACATACCCCTTAAAACGATCATCTAAAAATTTGTAGACTCTGAGCTTCCAATTATGAAAATTTTTGTCGAAGATCTTTTCCAATAATTCATGGACTTTCGTGCCGAATTCGGCAGCGCTCTGAGAACCTTTGAGAACCTCCAAAATATCCTCTTCTTTCGATGCTGCGACTGGTTCCTCTGATTCTGAAGCTTCTGTTTCATCAGTGATGACGGCAGAATCCTGTGCCTCCATGGTTCTCAATAGGCTTGTGAAACTAGAGGAAATCCAGGAACGATTTTGTCTGTCACCGCGACCGGCTCTGAGATCAAGATGTTCGATCTGTTCTCTAATGGAGACTTCGAAGTCACTAAATTTGCCGGGTTCGAAGTCAAAACGAATATCAAAAGGAGAGTAAGCATTCAAGGCTTTTTCAGAGAGCATGAGAGGATGTGCGTTGTTTTTGTTGTGCTCGGATATTCCTTCAAGCAGGGCTTTTCTCACTTCTCTTGCCGACGCTTCCTTCGGGCTCAAAGCTTCCCGCAGCCGGTTCAGCCCGTTAATTATGGCCATTCCTCCTGACGTTTCTCCGCTGATAGCCTGCGCAAGCGGATATTTTCCGCCGACGCTTCCGTGCGGCGCCCCTGATTTAGTCTTCTTAAAGAAATAAGGCAGGACCACTCTTGCTGTTGCCCGCGTCATAGCGACATATAACAATCTCATTGACTCTTCATAAGATTTCTCAACAAAGTCGTCGGGAGCCTTTTGTTCGGTTTCATAGAAGGTAATGACACCTGTTGCATCGTCTCTAAATTCTTGACTCTTGGAAAAGCTTATTGGCCGATCAAGGTAGTAAACAACCGGGTATTGAAGTCCTTTACTGCTGTGAATGGTCTCTACCCGAACCACATCGGAATCGGTTTCACGTCTCAGGGTATAGCTGTCGTTGTTCTTTTTTTGTTCTTGTTTTAACCAGCGAAGCAACCCCTGCAGATTATCTATGATGTTGTGCTGCTGATGCAGAAGCTCCAAGATGTGCTGATAGTTCGTGAGGGCGCGTTCTCCGCCGTATTGCAGTAAACGCTCTTCGGTTTTGGCGCCGGCGAAAAGGTTAGAGACTGCAGCGATGATTCCTCTCTTTTCGTAGATTTTCGCTGAATTCTCCAATAGCAAGCGTGCCTGGGCAGAGGCCGCATCGTTGTTTAGTAAGTCATTCAACGAGTCGCCGAAAATTCGGGTTGCCTGAGCCGCTGCCACAAGACGCGTATCTCTCGGATCGTACATAGCCTCCAGAACGCTCTTGAGTTCGTGCGCTTCTTTAGAACATAAGACGTTTTCATTCGAGGAGCGAAGAGTTCGAATGCCTCGCTTGCGCAACTGCTCAATAACTTTGTCAGCATGGAAGCGCTTTGCGACCAATATGGCGATGTCACTGGGCCTCAGTCTCCGGCCTTCATAGAGAACGTTTTCCTTTAGTAAGGATTCGATTTCCTCTGCGATGGCAATAGCCTCCATATCGCGAAGAGCCTCTGCATTGGACAAGGCCTTAGTGTCGGCGTTAGACCAGAAAGCGAAAGAGGGGAGGGGTTCGAGTTTACCGTTTTTCTCTAGGAGGAGCGGTAGTTTTTTCTTATTAAACTGCACCGGCGAATAGGTCAGAGCCTGATTCAAAAAGCCGCCGTCGGGCCCTTTTCCTTCCGGATTGAAGTATTCATTAACTCCGGCGATGATTCCCGGCGTTGAACGATAATTCTTCACTAACTGGTAAAGGTTGTTGATTTCATTTTTGGCTAACAGATACGTTTCGAGACTGGCATTCCTGAAGCGATAAATAGACTGTTTCGGGTCGCCGACAAAGATGACGGGTTTAGAGCCTTCCGGATCATCTAAGAACAGATGTTTGAAAATAGAGTATTGAATCGGGTCCGTATCCTGAAATTCGTCAATTAATGCAGCGCCATAAAGATTTTGAATGGCTTTGGTGAATTCCGGATCTTTAACAATGCGTTCTTCTGCTTCAATCAGCAGGTCATCGAACGTAAATAGACGCTCATCTTTCTTGTTTTTTTCGTAGAGAGTTGTTGCCTGATCAATAAAAGTATTAAAAAACTGATTGGTTTCTTCTTCAGGCTCATGCTCGGAGTCTTTCATCAGCTTCATTTGCTGAGTGAGGGGCTTAGTTCTGCTCAGGCCGGCAGCAGTCGATAGGATGTCTGCCCATGGAATGTCGCGAGCTAGAGATAGTTGTTCCGTAGGGCAGGTTGGATAAGCCTTGGGAAGATTTGTACGAAGAAAAGTAGTTAACGCTTTATCTTTCGCATCTGAATCATCGCCGATCTCAAAGTCGTAGTTCCCTTTTGAAGAAAAGACAAAGTCTTGCAGGATTCGCTGGCAAAATCCGTGAATAGTAAAAATGGCAGCGTCGTCAATCTTATTGAGCGCCGTTTGCAGTTTTTCAAGAATTTCTGCCGAACAATATTTCTTTTCTTCCCAGCTATCCAGCAGATCGTTGAAGCTGCCGTTCTTCTTCAGTCTGATTTGTTCAATGAGTTCCGTCAGGTTGCTGCGCAAACGAGATGACAGTTCATCGGTGGCCGCATTCGTGAATGTCACAACCAAAATCCGATCCAGCTCAATCCCTTTCTCGACTAAAAGCCTGAGCAGCACCCGCATCAAGGAATACGTTTTTCCGGTGCCGGCGCTGGCTTCCAAAAGCATGTGCCCCTCAATCGGCGTTGTGGCTGCATCAAATTCTTTAAAAAGCATAAATACTCCGATTAAGGTTTAAGTTTCTCAACGAAATCAATTAGCGCTTTGATTGCTTCGGAAAGGTAGATGTCTTTCTTTTTGCCATCTCCTTTGAGGAGTTTGTAGTAATCGCTGAGTTCTTCTTTGAGAGCTGTGGATAAATCAGCCGCTTTCCGTACGTTTTCCTCTGAAACACCTTGCCAAAGCAGGGCATCATCCGAGGCATTCATTCCCAGTGCGTGCCTGCAGTGACACTCAAATAACTTCAAGAAAGCTTTAAGCGGTTCGCCGCCGTGGTTCTGAATAATCGAAGAGTAAGAAATACTGAAATGATCTGTGTCTGAACTATCGTTAAAGACAAGCAAATCGTATGGCTCTCCTGCCTCCGTCCAAATAATTTGACGCAATAGTTCACGATTTTGTTCTGATCCAGAGCAAAAAACGCCGAGCTTGACGCGCAAGGTCTCGCCTTCCGTTTTCCAAAGGAAGAGATCTGTTTTGTCCGTGAGGCGACGGACGTATGTCGATATTTCAGGCGGAACTTGATAGTCAAGCGTCGCAGAGACAGTTGTTAGAGTTTCAGTCTCCATAAATTGTTTTCTTGCGGCATATGCCTCGGTAACTTCTGAGGCTTCAAAGCTGAGAACTGCACGCCGGACGCTTTCGATGCCGTACTTAGGATTAAGGGCCAGAAGGTCGAGCGCCTCTTTGTCGGAGAAGTTGTTCTCAAGCAAAGAAAGAAATTTTCGGCTGACGGTTGAGTGCATGAGCTTGTCATCTTTGGCAGGGACGATCATTCTTTCGTCGGCTTCGAAGTCTGATGATTCAAGTTTGAGCAAGTTAGCTGTCCACTCATCGTAGGATGTCAGAAACTTTATGAGGAAATTAACCTGCAGTTCCCGAAGCTTGGAGTTCTGCATCGTTTTGGGAAGTTTCTCATCGGGAATCCCTGTGTTGGCGAACATGGATTCCTTCGCATCGGGGTTCCTGTAGGCGTGCTCGATTGATTCGAGAACGTCTTTCCGCGGGCTCTTCCAGAAAAGGTTGTTTTCCCGTTTTTCTAGGGATTTCGGTTCCTCTAAGAAATTTCTCATGGAAAAGCGATTTAAAGGAACCTTTGTAACGATGCTCTTCCATAGTTCGTCAGCCTTTTCCTGAGCAGTGCCGTCCTCCATTCCCACGCTCATGGCATGAGAAAGGAAGTAATTTTTGAAGTTATCAATGACAAGCGACGGATTATTTTCGCTTTGCGGCTTCGTTCCGATTGTGTAGGAAATCAAAAGGTTTTCCCGAGCGCTGAGAAGCGTGTCAAGGAAGACAGCGTTATTGTCTTTTCTCGCGTCTCGGTCACCGCGGCGCCGGTGGTCCTTGGTTAAGTCAAATTCTTCAAATTTCGGTGTTCCCGGGAACCCGCTTTTCTCATCAAAACCCAAGCAGCAAATGACCTTGTAGGGAATACCTCTTGCCAGCGAAATGGATGTGAATGTCATGGTCCCGGAGCTTGTCACCTCGCGTTTTGTTTTGGAGAGTTCGCTTCTCAGCTCGCTTAATACAACATCGAAGCTGACCGGTTTTTCTGTGCCGTCAAAAGCGGCGGTCAGACCTTTGCAGACTGTTTCAATGATTTCTGTGAAGTTATAGGATTCCTCAGGATCGCAGCTGCTGCCGAAGAAACGGTTTTTCATGTCCAGAAGCGATTCTCTCCAGCCCTCTGCCGGAAGTGCAAAATCGCTGGCGAGCAGTTCGCGGCGCTGATCGGCAAGGTTCAGGTAAAGCTGAGAAAGCGCCTGGATTAAACGACCCGAGTCGTCGGAAACAGTGTCAAAGCCGGCTTCTTCGTCGCCGCGGATAGGAAGCACCTTCTTAAATGGCAGGGGAGAGGCCTCATCAAGGAAGAATCCGAGCGAAAGCCGTTCCATGGCGTCTTGAAGAGACGTGTCTTCATCTGTGAAATTAAGCGCTGCAAGCTGCTGGTGATCGATTCCGACAGAGTACCCGGCGGAATAAAGCCAAGTTTGGATGACAGAGATATCGTCCAAAGAGAAGCCCCACTGCTGCTGAACGGGGAGTTTTTCTAGCCAAGCAAAGAACTCTCTGGCGGAAAAATCAGACATCAAGAGCTTGCCCAAGCCCACAAACGCATCCGCGAGCGCGTTCTGCTTTTCTTCGCTGAGACCGATGATCTTCCAAGGAATGAAAAGATCCTTCGGCAGTGATGCCATGACGCCTTCGATGACGGGAGCTGCCTTTTCGATGTCTGGGACCACGACCAAAACATCGGATGGTTTAAGGACGCGCTTTTTATCCGTGAACCAGTTCTGGAGAATATCGATGGTCGCTTCGACTTCTCGGACGAAAGAGGGCGCTTTAAGGATACGAAGACTGACGTCGTTCTCATCAGGCTCAGTGGGCAGAAGTGTGCTGTCCATTCTAAGAATGGAGTTTTGGAAGCTATGCAGGAATGACTTGGAGGGGTACTCTAAATACGCAGAAGCTGATTCAGCACTAACCTTGGTTTTAAGTTCTTCTTCGGGGTTTTCAAAAGTTTTTTCTGTGCTTAAGAAATTCCGAGATCCGGGTTGTTTGACGGACGCATTCTGACGTTTCTTTTTTGCCTCCTCTGAAATATCTGTTTCGATCGCTGAAGCTTCCTCCTCAGAGAAAAGGAAGCTGTCCAATCTGTCAATGGCGGCTCTCGTACTTGCTGCATTTGTCAGTAGGTAGTTCAGGCAGCTGTTGTCGACTTTGAAATTTTCTGACCAATCGAACTGCGCTTTCGGTACGGACTCAAACCAGTATTCGGCACATGGATTAAGAATGTACAGATTAAGTTCTGCCGGGGAATCTTCATAGGCTCGAATCAGAGGCAGTAAGTTTGGCGGAATCGAGAACGGCAGGAAAAGATGAATCGGCAGGCTGTCTTCAACCGGCTTGTTCTTGCGGATTCGTGTAATGGTATTTTCAAGCCAACCGAAGATTTTTCCCCTGTTGTCAGCGCCGGTTTGTTCGATTAATTCTTGCCAAAGACGTTTTTGCCATAAAAAGTCAGAGTTTTCCTTCAGCCTCGCTTCTTCGATCTTTGCATTCGGCGCCGGGAGCGGGTTGTTAAGTTCAAACTTTTCTAACGCCCACTGCTGCAGCCAATCAAAACGATAAGAGCCGTAGGTAATGAAGACCGTGTTCAGATGGCGGGCAAACTCCAACACACCCACGGGGTCCAACGTCTGAATGTATTCATAAAGACGCTTTTCTTCTTTAGGAAAGGTCTTTTCGGTTTGCTTTTGCCTCAGGATCTCGTAAAAAGTCCAGTCCATGACCTGGGAAGTCTCAGTGTTAGAAAGAGACTGCCCGAGAACTTTGAACATCCAGCTGGCGACGTTGGAGAATTTAATTCCCGGCGTTGCGCCGAAGTGATCGGCTAAGAAGCGGTTAAGGTTGTCCTCGACCATCGTCGTCGGGACGATAACTTCGATTTGCTCAAAAAAGGAGGCGTTCCTGTTTCGCAGGTCCTCCAGATTAAAACCGATTTTTGTGGCAAGAACCGTCCGAAGAACTTCGAACGAGTTCGAATAAAAAGTAGAAATCAAGAGAGGACCCTCCAAAAAGGAAAAGCCGACGATTTAAATTTGTTGTGAGTTGCTGAGTCAGGCTTTTTTCAGCGGCGGCACGCGCACACAGAAGGTATAGGCGTAGTCGCCGATGGCATCGAGTTTGTAGCGGGCACCGCGCAGTAGCACGTAGAAGACACCGTCCTTATCAACTAAGAAGTTGGGGTGTACTTCAAGATCGTTTTTCTGGGCATAGTTTTTAAAGTCTTCTTTAGATTCTTCGACGGTTTTGCCCGGGGTTTGATAAACACCGACTAAAAAATGATCTTCGAAATAATCGTTGGGAATGTCCAAACGATCGTAGATCGAGACAGCTTCAATGCTTTCAATGGTTCGAATCTGCTTTCCGACGAGCGTATCGGAGACAACTTTTTCCAGTTTGCCGGGAATGGCTTGGATGTCCTGTCTCTTACCGACGCAGACGAGCGCAACGGTAATTTCGCCGTCCTCCGTGTCGCAGCTTGAAGTGTCGCGCGGGAAGCACTGCACCTGGCGGACACCGACGCATTCTAATCCCATGACAAGCAGAAACTCCTCAGGGAAATAAATCTGAGAAGCAAAAGACGGGTGCATTGTGATGGTGATTTGAGCTTTATTGTCAGGGCAGGCAGAAGCTTCCAGATCCTGAACATCGTTCCAGGCCTGGCGCGCCTGTTCGCTCAATACTTTGACGTTGTCTTCAAAATCGTAGGGAAGAACGGACAAGTCCAGCTGCGTCTGACGCTCAGACAGGTTGTAAGCACTAATATTGGTCGTCATCGAATAAAAACCCCAAATCTTTATGTTTTCTATCGAGCCCGAAATGGCTGTATGCGCGTGGTGTAGCCACGCGTCCCCTTGGTGTTCTCTGAACAAAGCCTTCTTTGATCAGATAAGGCTCGACCATGTCTTGAAGCGTATCAGACTCTTCGCCGACAGCGGAAGCCAGGTTTTCGATACCGACGGGACCGCCTTGGAACTTCTCAATGATCGCAAGCAGGAATTGACAATCGAGGCTGTCTAAGCCGATCGGATCGACTTCCAGCATCGTAAGGGCGTCTTTTGCGATTTGTTCGGATAATTGGCCTTGATGACGGACCTCAGAAAAGTCACGAATACGTCGAAGCAGTCTGTTTGCGATTCGAGGCGTACCGCGGGAGCGTCTTGCAATCTCACCGGCTGCGCCTTTGTCTGCGGGCATGTTCAGCAGGTGCATGGAGCGCAGCACGATGGTGGTCAGATCCTCAGGCGAGTAATACTGAAGCTGAGCTCGAATGCCGAAACGATCCTGCAGCGGTTTGGTCAATGAGCCGGCTCGCGTAGTCGCACCGACAAGCGTGAAATGAGGAAGATCGATCTTGATCGAACGGGCGGCAGGGCCTTCGCCGATCATGATGTCGAGTTTGAAGTCTTCGAGGGCCGGATAAAGAATTTCCTCTACAACCGGGGAGAGACGATGGATTTCGTCAATGAAGAGAACGTCATGAGGCTCCAAGCTCGTGAGCATTGCAGCCAGGTCACCTGCCTTTTCAAGGACAGGGCCGGAGGTTTGACGAAGTTTGACGCCGAGTTCGTTGGCGATGATGTTTGCCAGAGTTGTTTTACCTAAGCCCGGAGGCCCGAAGAGCAAAACATGGTCCAGGGCCTCGCCGCGGTTGCGCGCAGCCGTAATGAAGAGATCGAGCTGCTCACGAATCCCGTCTTGGCCGGCATAGTCTTTGAGACGTGTCGGACGAAGGGCCTTGTCGATAACTTCTTCTTTTTCTTTTCTTTCAGAGGAAAGAATCGAATTGCTGTCCGCCATGGATTAACCTTTCTGAGCAAGTTGACGCAGGCAGAGACGAATGCCTTCGGAGGCGTCGGCATCGGCAGGGACGTTTTTCGCAGCGCCGCGAGCTTCGCGTTCGCTGAAACCCAACGCAACCAAAGCCTGGATGACCTCTGTCTGAACGGAAGAAACCGTGGGCGCAGAAGTGACGACCATCTTGTCCTTCAGCTCAAGAACGAGACGTTCGGCCGTTTTCTTACCGATGCCGGGAACCATCGTCAAAAGTCCGATTTCATTATTGGCAATGGCGTTTCCGATATCTTCTGCAGACATAGAGGAGAGCATGGCGAGCGAAATTCTTGGACCGATGCCGCTCACTTTCAGAAGCTGCCGGAACACTGATTTTTCCTGAGAAGTTAAAAAGCCGTAAAGCAGCTGCGCATCTTCACGAACGATCATGACGGTTTCCAGAAACACTTCTTCGCCGATGTTCGGAAGATTGTAGAAAGTGGACATCGGGACATCGATCTCGTAGCCTAGTCCGCCGCACTCAACAACAACTTGCGGAGGATTTTTTTGAAGAATTTTTCCTCGAATGGTTGCAATCATTAGTTAGACCTTTCCTTCATAACGTTTCGTCCACTCGTTTCTTGAGCGGCGAGCACTTGAGCCTCTGCGGGATACACCGGTTCCGCTGCTGCCGGCCTTGGTTCCGAGTGTCGGTACGAGGCCGAGCAGGATACTGGAGCTGCCGTAGCAGATCGCGGTTGCCAGAGCATCCGACTCGTCCGGACTGAAGCGCGTGTCCTCAAGCTTCAGATGCCTTAGAACCATTTGCTGCACTTGATCTTTGTCAGCGGCGCCGTAGCCGGTTACGGATTTTTTAATCTCGCGAGTGCTGATTTCTTTGCATAGGATAGAGTGACATGCGACAGCACACATCGCAGCGCCTCTTGCGTGTGACAGCAGCATGCTGGACTGGGCATTCGTATTCAAGAAAGTTTTTTCAATCGAAGCGACATTCGGATGATGCTCCTCGATCAAAGCCGACAAGGACTTAAAAATGAATCCCAGTCTGTCGGAAAGTTCGCCTGCGGGTACATTCAAAACACCAGAGGCGACATAGGTGAAATGACCGGGCACAAAATCTACAAGGCCGTAGCCGGTGTGATTAAGCCCCGGGTCAATTCCGAGAATACGAACAGCCTTTTGGCTCACTAGAAGCCTCCGCCCATGCCGCCCATACCCGGGAAGCGGCCGCTAAGGCTTCTGAAAGCGCGCATCATTTTGCCCATGCCGCCTTTTTTCATCATCTTCATCATTTCGCGGCTCTGCTCAAACTGTTTGAGCAGACGATTGACTTCCTGAACGGTAGTGCCGGCGCCGGCAGCGATTCTGCGCTTGCGGCTTGCTTTGATGATTTCGGGTTTTCTGCGTTCATGCGGTGTCATCGAATTAATGATGGCTTCAGTACGGGCGAGCTGTTTCTTAGCCTGTTCGTCGTCAACCTGGCCGGCAGCTTGGGCGAACTGTGCCGGGAGTTTCTCAATTAAGGAAGAGAAACTGCCCAGGTTTTTGACCTGAGCGAGCTGATCCTTGAAGTCTTCGAGTGTGAAATCGTCGCCCTTACGCATTTTTTCAGCGAACTTCTGGGCTTTTTCGATATCCACGTTCTTGCGGACTTCATCGACAAGAGAAACGATGTCGCCCATGCCGAGGATTCGTCCGGCCATGGCCTGCGGATCAAAACGCTGGAAACCGTTGAGTTTTTCACCAACGCCCATAAATTTGATGGGCTTACCGGTGACCATGCGAACGGAAAGCGCTGCACCACCTCTGGAGTCGCCGTCGACCTTAGTCAGAATCACGCCGGTTAGCGGAAGTTTTTCGCCGAAGGCTTTCGCGGTGTTGACTGCGTCCTGACCGACCATGGCGTCGACCACGAAGAAGGTTTCGATCGGATTTAAGAATTTTTCCAGATCGCTGACCTCATTCATCATCTGCTCGTCGATCGCTAAGCGACCGGCCGTATCGACGATGAGCACGTCGTAGTAATGAAGCTTTGCGTATTCGAGGGCCTTGCGGGCAATATCGAGCGGTTTTTCGTTCGGGGTACTCGGGAAGAAGTCAATGTTGGCCTGCTGAGAAACTGTTTGCAGCTGATCAATAGCGGCAGGACGGTACACGTCGGCGGAAACTGTCAGAACTTTTTTCTTCTTTTCTTCTTTGAGCCATTTACCGAGCTTGCCGGCGGTCGTCGTTTTACCGGCACCTTGAAGGCCGGCTAACAGGATGATTGCGGGAGGCTGGGTAGCGAGGTTGATCTCGCGAACATTTTCAGGATCCTCTCCGCCGATAACTTTTGTTAATTCGTCGTGAACAATGCCGACCAATGCCTGGCCCGGAGTTAAGCTTGTCTGAACTTCGGTTCCGAGGGCTTTTTCTTTAATTCTTGCAATGAGATCTTTGACCACGGGAATGGCAACGTCTGCCTCGAGGAGAGCAATACGAATTTCACGCAGCATGTCCTGCATGTTGGATTCGGTCAGACGAGCTTGTCCGCGAATGGTTTTGACGACTTTGGTAAGACGCTGAGTAAGAGAATCGAGCATTACATTAATTCAAAGGAAAGAGTTAAGTCATACAATACGATCAACTATATAAAAAAGAGTCGTAACGATGACATTGAATGCCATATTTTACGTTTTTGCGGCCGTATTGTATTTAGCCGCAGCCTTCGGAATTTACAAAACGTTGCAAGAGCCTGAACCTACGGAGAAATTCTGGATTCGCCCCCTGATTTGCGCAGGTCTTATGATCCAGGCTTACCTGATTTACGAGGCTTTGTTCCTGTACGGGACTCCGCACTTTGGAATGGCGCTAGCGCTGACGATTACGCTGTTCACCTGCACGTTCCTGCTGCTCTTGGAAAGTTTCTTCTCTAAGATCGGCGCCATGCTGGTTTTTGTTCTGCCGCTTTCTGCGGTTAGCATGCTTTTGCCGCTTCTGCTGCCTGGTTCTCCCTTAGCGCCGGAAACCGCGAGCGGCCCTTTCAGACTGCATCTGCTTCTGGCGATTCTTGCGTACAGCGTGATGACGATGGCGCTTATCCAAGGACTGCTTTTAATGGCCGTTCATAAGAGAGTCCGCGCCAAGGACTTTGTTACTCACGAGGGCGCAAAGCACGTCAATATTTTGGACAACATGCCTTCCATGATGGAAATGGAGAAAATCCTTTTCCGTTTGATCTGGGTCGGGTTCATTGTTCTGACCGCTGCGATTCTGTTCGGTGCTGTCTATTCTCAGGAACTTTTCGGCCAAGCCTTCCGTTTTGACCACAAGACTGTCACCACCTGCATGGCCTGGGTCATCTTCGGAATCCTGCTTCTCGGACATCATCTCAGAGGCTGGAGAGGAAAGTTTGCCGCTCTTTGGACCGTTATCGGCTTCTGCGTTCTGATGGTTTCTTATATCGGCGTTCGCTTTGTTATGGAAGTTGTTCCGGGAGCCTAAGTCATGTCCAGGATCATTTTCTTTGTTCTTATCGTTGCCGTTATTTACTTTGCCTGGCGTTCCATGCGCTTAAAGCAGATTCAGCTTGAAAAGCGCCTGGATAAACAGGAAAAAGCCAATCTTGCGGAACACAAAAACGATATGCCGGGCGAAAAGATGGTTTCGTGCGCGAACTGCGGCTTGTATGTTCCGATCAGTGAAGCTGTATACAGCAATGGGAAGTACTATTGCTGCCGCCAGCACGCAATGAAAGGCCCGAAGGCGCACTGATGCGAATTTTTCCTAACGGCTGGTGTGACGAAGCGGCAATTCGGCCCTCCGAGCATTTCAACGAGCGGCCGGAAGGCGAGGAGATTT